>Ga0123354_10002241_pt1 | contig 25218 bp, 15 predicted proteins | sample TergutLab28metaG_2_FD_97872 | JGI IMG/M metagenome (GOLD analysis project Ga0123354, IMG submission 97872) | Labiotermes labralis P4 segment gut microbial communities from Petit-Saut dam, French Guiana - Lab288 P4 | ecosystem: Host-associated > Arthropoda: Insects > Digestive system > Gut ...
CCACACACAAAATGTTCAAGAACCACAGGACACCACACGCTTGCAGAAACACACTCACTCAGAGCCACACACGACACATAATATAGGTATAGCACTTACCACTAGATAAATAAATTAACACACGAAACCTCTATCATTGCAGCCTACACAACACAACAAGTACTCACTAGCTCCTGAAGATGGACGTATTAACGTCTGAAACATGTTGAGCAATGTATAATAAAGCAAGTGTCATCTAATTGGTCAACCTTTATTCAAATATTAATGAAGTGTTGTATATGATAGAAATGCAGTAATAAGCTCAACAGTCATCACAAGTGTCTGGAAAGCGATGACACATTGTGCAGCAAAATGTCTATATAATGACATTCAGAAGAGCAAAATTCTTGTGCTTGGTTTTGTGGAAGTTTTGTCACATGAGGTAGTACTTGGTTTCTAAATTTGAATTCATTGTTACTGATATTGATGGAGTAATTTATCTAGATGTGCATGTGACACTATGTTGTGTGGATGCCATGTGAATGTATGATGGGATTTTTTTTTTAATGTTTTGCTGACCGTGCATTTCAGTATATTTATCTTAGTAATTAACCAACTTGATGCACAAAAGTTTGTTTTACAATAAGTTTATTTCATGCCTCTAAATGTTTCCAGCACGTGTGCTCATCATCAGGAGATCAAAATTGTATTATACAGCGTCTGGTATCATTGCATTACCTGTCCCGTGCACAGGTTGAGAGAGGAACCTGTGCACGGGACGGCCACCTGTAGGTGTGATGATACCAGAGGCTGTATAATACAATTTTGACCTCCTGGTGATGAGCACACGTGCTGGAAACATGTAGAGGCATATAATAAACTTATTGTACAACAAAATTTTGTGCATCAAGTTGGTTAACCTTTTGACGCCTAATGTCAACTATAGTGGTCATACCGCACCGCTAACCTCTAAACTTGCATTTTGTATATTTATTCAACAAATATAGGTACTGAATATTTTAAACATTGTATATACTCTCCATTTTTTTTCTCTTCAAAATGCAGTTTGTTTCATAATTTTAATATATTTGTTTCCTGTATTATTCACATTTTATATACAGGGTGTGCTAAAATTAAAGAAATAATTCCGGCGCCAAAAGGTTAATTACTAAGATAAATGTTCGAAGGGATGTCCACAGATTGTGGATATAGGTGCTGGTATGTAGATGTGCAAGGTGTGAATAGACTGCATAAGTAGTTCTGGACAGCTCACAGTGGTGGTTTTCAAGCTTTTGGGTTGAGAAAGGGGCAAAGAACTTTAAACGTGTCACACCAGATTATTACTAAGTTATTTAATATGTTTGAAAAGTCATATGAATGTCACTGGATATTAAATGTCTGTAAAACTATGTAAAAGTAATTGTGTATACTTTCAGAATCGTAGGCTACGTGGTACTTGTTTTTCTACTGCCTGAACAATTCACATGTTAATTACACTGGAATCAGTAATATGATAGTGCACCATTCTTTACTGATTGGGACACATTTTTCACATTGAAGATTATGTGTCATAATATGTGTCATGCAAGTACAAGAGTGGAATAAACGCTGACAGTTTCAGCAAAATATCTATCAGTTCGTATGTGTTGTGGATTTGTGGTCTTGGTTAATTTGAGGTGTAGTCATGATTAAATATTGTGGATTTTAGAAACAGTAGTGAACAAAATATTTGGTAGCTGACAATGCAAAAAATGAATGTGTACAATTGGCAGATCATCACATTCTTCATGAAGAATATCCATCCCAGCCATATTTAATTAAAAACTATTTTTTTCATATGATTTTAGATATTGTAACTGTTGGGAGTCAAATGGGTTGACTTAAACCTCACCAAGAGAGTTGTAATCTGTGAAAACAGTGATAGACACTAAGCTGTTCTTTGTCAAGATGTGACACATGGTTACAAGTAATTCACTCTGTGCATTCATAGGCTTCCCAAGAACCAAGGAGCAAGCTGAAGAGTTATTTGCCAATGAGCCAATAGATGCGGCTCTTAACCTTATAGTACCCATTGACATTATAATTGAGAGAGTTAAAGGAAGATGGATCCATGAACGAAGTGGTCGGATATATAACATAGAATACAGTCCACCAAAGGTTATGGTAAGTTGCTTTGCAATGTAGGAAAGATTGGTTTACGAAATGAAATTGGAAGTTAATCTGTTCTTTAGAATAAATTATACTTGTGCTAAGAGTAATGATTCTGATGACGGTGTGATACAGTAAACTTGATTACTATTTTAGCCTTTGTCCATCATATGGGAATTTTTAAAGCACACTAATAAAAACTGGAACTGAAATGTGTGGGACAATCCAAGGTGATGGACAGTTTCCAATATAATAATCATATTTATTGTATTGTACAATCATCAGAAACATTATTTTATATGATCCGGCTTTTTTCTTTGGTTTTTAAGCTCTTTCTTATTCTAAGAGTGGTGGTGGATAATATTGTCATTATTAACACCTTTCGTGCCAAGTGCTTGTGTTTATGTACTCTTCAGATGGAGAGACTTTGACTGTTGAAAAATCAGAGTTTTGCAGATGTGTTACCACAGTGCAATTTCTACCACTGTTCTTTAAAATATGTTTTTTATAAGTTGCAATAAAATACATTTTCAGAGCTCTTTGGAATATTACTCTCCATTTAAGGTTGTGTGTCCTAGCTTCACAGACTTATCACATCTCTTTGAAAGTTGCCTCAAGTCTCAGATACCTTTCAGTTCATACCGATAACCAGTTTCAGTATGCTGTCTCACCTCTACTAATTGTATTTTGTCTGCTGCTTTTGTTGTCCTACATTCATTTCGTTCAGTTACATTTGGTAGTGCTGCTGCTACGTAAAATTTCAGCTGTGTGTTTTTCATTCTTTTACTCTAGAAGGTTTTTCTTATGGTATCACACATGCTGTGATATAACGCCAACCTATTTCTGAAAAATTATTTAAATTATTTGACCTGTAATAAAAACAGTTCAGATTTAATTATACTGCTTGCTCATTACTTATTAACATATGTAGTCCCAATCAAAAGGCATTTTTCATGTCATGGGTCCAGCTTGTGTATTCCCTGTTGATAAGAGTCCATGGCCTGTGTTGTCAGTTATTATATTGTAGGTATTTCTACCTTGTGACTTTATTCAAATCTGTAGCCTCAAAGACATGTCTTATGTGCTGGAAACAGACAGTAATTGATCAATGATGAATTCTTTTGATATAGCCTGGTCACATTCAGTGGAGGATTTTTAGTTATGTGCCAAGTAAACTTATTTTCTGACCAGCTTTCACTGCTTTATTCACTTGGAAGCAACTAAATTTGATGGATGTGTTGTTAGCACTCTTTACACACAAGTGGTACTGGGTTGGCTTTCTAGCTGAGAGGTCATGTGTCATGAGTAGGGCTTTTTCTCAGTCCTTTGAAACAGGTGAAGTCTAATGCTTTAGAATAGGTCAGAACTATTTCCACATTTTCCTGTTTGTAATACACAGTCATTTTCACAGCTGCTGCTGTGTAACCTCTACAGTTTGAACCAGCATTATTAGTAAGCAGACTCAGACTTGGTGGCATGCACACACAATTCATACAGAAATTTCATTTAATATTCTTCTATTTCGTATTCTAGGGGAAAGATGATGTGACAGGGGAAGATTTAATTCAACGACCTGATGACCAGCCAGAAGCTGTTAGGAAGAGACTACAGGTCTATTCAGACAGCATTAATCCGGTATTGGAATTCTACAGAAAGGAAGGAATTTTGAAAGATTTCAGGGGAAATACTTCAAACGAAATTTGGCCACATGTATACAATTTTCTGAAAAATTACATGTTACCAAAAGCAGAGTTTCATGAACAAGTAAACTGAAATAATTCTGATTATGTGAACTAATTAGTCAGCAATGGGTATATGCGAAATGCAAATTAGAATTCAATTGAAATTCAGAAGTTAATATGCATGTTCTTTAAAGGCTGTTCATTATTATTTACTGTGTTGTAATTAAAAGTGAAATGAAGGGGATGTAATAACAGCAGAAGTTGTCATTAAGCATTTGCAGATACTGAACATAAAACTTGTTGATTGGAGGTTATACATGCAAATATAAGCTCTAATTTTATGTATTGTAGCCATGGCTTTAGTTTATGATAGCAGCTGCTTTGTTCATGTTTCTGTTTTATAATGTGTGTGAGTCAGGCATCTAGTGCACATGAATGTTGGTAGTGACTGACAGCTCATTAAGGGTATCTGCTAGTACAGGTGTGGTGGACAGTAGAAATGAATGCCATTGTGCATGTTGGCTCCATTGACGTTATGCGTGGATCGCATAGGATGGTGAGGTTTGAAACACTTCATGGCACATAGGAAAATTAGATTTCTTGCATTACAAGCATCTGATAAGTTTGAATGACAAGTAAGGCTTAATAAAAGTGTCAAGTTATATTTTTATAGGAATCTTCTTATATACAAAAGTGCTGCAGTGAAGTCTGTATATGTCACATGAAGTTTATCTAATTGTGGATTTTTTATTATATATTTTCTTGCTGGATTCATGAGTCTGGATGGTGAAGAGTTACTGTAACATAAATATATCCATTTCAACGTATGTGAGTTTTGTATTGTGTATATTGTGTATGTAAGTAGGCAGCAAAAAATAAATTCCTCATAAATGTGAATTATGGTAGCGAAATTTGTTTATTAAGGAGTTATTCAAAATATTGCAGTGAAATCTGGACCTAAATTTTTGTTCATGAATAAAAGCTGTAACAAACTGTGTAAGCTGATAGTGACTCAGCCCAGACCTGTAGCAAGAGTGTAGCAGGCTCACTAGTTCTTTGTAAGAAACACAGAACCCTTCACGGGACTGCAGGCCAAGGAGGGCAAAGTCAAAACCTTTGGTATTCCTGAAGTCTGTGTGCAGAAAAAGTGCACTTTCCTGCTGTCTCATTTCCTTTAGTACTTGCCCTTTTAAAGGAAGAAGTAAAGTTGTCCCTTTAAACACCATCAAGACATACAGGAGGAGTGAAGTTGTAGCTCCACCCATTCATAACTTTGGCGTTAGATGGAAGCGAGTGGTTAACCTCATACCTTGGCCTCCAAGGAAAGAGACCTTGGTACCCATTCATGGAGGGTTGAATGGGCTTAAGAGCTGGTCTGGTCGTTTTTGAGAGGAGAAAAATCTCTTTACCCTGGTGAGATCAGAACTTCCGATTGTCCAGTCTGTAGCATAGGCATTATATCTTATCTTGTGTTATGTCACCTATGTTACCGCAGCCTCAATGTGCACCTAGCTTTATTGACATTGCTTGGAATTACCAATTTCTTGACCTAGTGGTGTGCAGTGCATACAACCTTACTTTTTTAAGTGCTTTCAGGACCTCTCTCTAAAGGTACTTGTATGGTAGTAGCAAACAGTCTCGTAATAGTATTGTCCATTCTTGGATGTGGCACCCATTTACTGGGTAACTGGTGCCCGACGCACCATAGTGGTGTAATCATGAATGGTCAATATACTTTCTTGCACGTTTCGACCCTGAAGCTGAGACCATTACACTGGATAGAATTGTTGGGCGCCTATCATCCAGTAACCTGGCACCACCCCTTGGGAAGTGGATTGGGTGGGGAGGAAACTTGGCATCTTGTAGTGACATATTTTGATGCGACATAGTTTGCACTTCACATTTTTCACTACAGATGGCAAAAGTGCTGCCAACCAATCACAGGCTTGTATTAATTTTAATGAATTTGGCCGCATAACATATATTTAATGGCCACGTTATGTGAGACAGGTATTTTAACCCTTATGTTACTAATGTGGAAAGTATGGTGAGCTCCTAATAATGCCAGCAAATGGCAGATGGCATATGGGATTTAATTCAGTGTTTAAAGGTTAAATATCACAGTGCCTTGTGTGCTTTGTTGCATATTCAGCAGGTTAGCACCTACAAGGTAAGAGAATGTTATCATTATATCTTATGTACAAGTGTTTTGTTCGATAATAATTGTCATTCTAAAATCACGTGATTGTACAATTTTCTTGTGACTGTTGTCTGTAAATTTTTTAGAATATTTTCGTGACATTGTTTAATGAATAATGAATTGAAGAAGGTCAAATACGAGCCTAAACCACGACTGCTGTGTGACAGATGGCAAAGGAAGCAGCAGCCATGAAAATTTGAAATTCTTCAGTTTTCTGAGGTATCTTATGTGGTAAGTGATTTATGTTATTGCTATGTGAAGAATAAAATTCTGTGTTCATAGAATAAACAGTATCTTATAATCGGTCTTATGTCCCAGAATTTGCATATTGTTTATTCAGAATTAAATGAACACGTGCTGTTATTTGATAATGTTTTTTTAATCGATGAATATTTAATGACTTACTAAGCTCCATTGCTTTATTTCATTTATTTTGTGGAATTGACAAACAAATGTAATCGACTGCATACACTTTAGTGTGTACCTGTAATTTGAATCACAAATCAGCTAGCATGGTTATTACAATGAAGGACACACGTGAATGAATGTAATTTTATTCTCTGCTTATTTTTTTTATACAGAGGTCTCAGCTGTGAGCAGACAGTCTGTTTTGTGTGAATATATGTTCGGTGGATGTGCCTCTTCATAGAGTATCTGAAGTGTACTATGAAAATATGTGGCTGTCAGTGACACATGTTTGCCATTGTACAGTGACTGAATTCCTTGTGAAGGAGAAACAGCTCAAGTGCAGTGACGTTTGTATACATTAGTGCCACCAGGATCAGAAGGTGGGGAATGTGAAATAGATATGTATTTGAAGAACTCACATGAATTTGTCAAAACATGATGCATGTTGCAAATAGAGTGACTTACTTTGTGGCAAATGATGAGAGCTTCAACGAAGAAATGAAGTGACTGCTTGGAGTGGCATGTTATACTGTCTCCAAACAAGAGAGCTGGAACTGTATTGTTGGCCAACAGGGTAATGGAAGTATGTAGATTACATATTGGTTGATTTTTGGGCTAAAGTGGGAACCATAAGTACTGCATTCTTTGCTGATGTGCTGTACAAACTGTCATTCCCATTTAGTGAAAAAGCACCTATTGCAACAGACTTATCTTTCTGCACAACCTCACAGCTGCAATTAATTCCACTTAATTTGCTCATGACTTTTGTATTTCCTATACCAATACTGCATTGTCAATTATTCTTCTGTTGGTAAGTATATTTCTGGAGTTTGTTGTTTCTGTTGTACTGTATTTTTTATGCTGTGCATGGACATTAACATTGGTGAAGTGCTGGTCTGTAAATATGTAACCACTCTGTGCCCATAAGTAAATACGACCCTTGGAAACCAGGTTATGTTTGATATATTCCTAGTTATTACATATGCAGGACTTGTAAATGTGTAAACATTTTGTGGTGTGTGTGTGTGTGTGTGTATGTGTGTAGTTTTTTTAAAGTAATATAATTTAAGTAAAACTTCAAATTCAACACATGATCTGTTCACCAATAAATTGAAGAAGAGCGTGTGAGTTGTGAAAAAAAAATAGGTGTCAAAAATTGTCGTGTTTAATGATAAATGTAGTTATATTTCTTTTATTTATGTGTTGAGAGTTGCATATAACTTGGGCATTTGTGTTCAGTGCAAATCCATCTACATATGTAGAACTCACAACATTTTACACTTCAGAATGGCTAAGAACTTTTAATTTCGTTATATCTCTTTTTTTTTATTTGAGGAGGAAAAGAAATTGTAGCACAGAAGTAGTACAAAACAACAATCATGACATTCAATACTGTGTTGATAAAGAACATGATGTGGCACCTGTAATTCAGTGTTCCCAGCATGAACCATCCACACTTTTGTCATTTATATGTCAACGTTCTTTGCTTCAGGTATTCAGAGTGGTGAAGAAACAATGTGGTCTAGTTGTGAAGTGAGAGAGAAAACCAACAATATGCAACAGTTAGATGTTTATTATCAATACTTTCTCAACATGTTTCGGGCATTATTATGCCCATCTTCAGGAGAACAAGACGTGTGTTACTGCACGTAGTGTGCTGCGCTGGTTCTGCTGGATGTGGTTGGTAGCAGTTGTGGGGTGCTGCGTTGTAGGGTGCGAGCACTCTGAAGGTTACTGTTACAACAACTACCAACCACATCCAGCAGAACCAGCGCAGCACACCACGTGCAGTAACACACGTCATGTTCTCCCGAAGATGGGCATAATGATGCCCGAAACATGTTGAGAAAGTATTGGTAATAAACATCTAACTGTTGCATATTGTTGGTTTTCTCTCACACTTCACAATTTGCTCACAATACATGGTCACAGAAACCTAAAGCTTAAAAAATGTGGTATAGGTTAGGATAACGTGGTCTGGGTAACTGTTGTAGGAGAATATACTGCTTGCATCTTCAGGTGGCTGTCTGAAGATGGCAGTAGTATGTTTCTGCAGAATAGTTGGCATGCCAAATGATTTTCTTGTCTGAGTGGAAGGACACAGTTTCAACGCTTTTGGATTAAAATGAGGCTATGAAATGGAGAGGGACGGGGTTTGGTACAGAATAGTAGTATTGGGATTATGATATCCCATATGACATTCTACAGGTGTACGATATATATATATGTAATATGAACCTTGGCCATGGGTACCCCTGACAAATTACTTTGGTGGGTATTCCGTGGTTGGATTTGCTGAGAGTTGATAATCCATGGTTGTGTTGTAGCACGAGGCAATGATTAATACACATACCAGATGATTTATGCTAGTACGTAGATGACCTGTGCGTACAGGACAGGTCGGTTAGTGAGTCGGTGAAGTTGTGGGAGTTAACCGTATTGTTTAAAATAATGGAATATATGGAAAGAAAATGAATGCTCAAGTTAGAAATAGAACGAAGCGTGAATCGGGTGATAGCAGTGCACATTCACGCGAGCTAGTAGAAGAAAATGGGAGTGCGGAAGGGGACGGAAAAATGAAAACAAAATTGTTGTCAATGTGGACTAATATGAAATACGGTAAGTTAGTGTTATGTACTTCCAAGTATCACAGAAAAGAAATATGGTACCATAATTCGTTGATGATTTTTGAGCTACTGAAACTAACCAGCAGAGTCATAATTCATCTAAGAAAAATCAATGACGAACAAGTAAACCATTATTGCCGAATTCCGTACTGAAGCTGTATAAAGACATACAGGGATAAAGACTGCAATGTACAAAATTGTAGTTCGTGTTCTGTGTTGTATGGATTGGTGGCCATAATATTTAAGTGGCGTAGATACGAAACCTGATTTTACATAATAAGTGGATGTGGTGGTAACATGAGAAGGGCGAAGTAACAGGACGTTGAGAAAGTTGCTTAATTAGGAATAGCTTTTTACTTCTTGTCACATATTATTGGGGTGAGCAGATCAAGGAGAATGACATGGAGAGGGCATATGGTATGCATGGGAGAGATGTGAAATGTATATTGGTTTTTAATGGGAGAGCTGAAAGAAGAGACCACTAAGAAGGCATATGCCTAGATTGGAGGGTAATATTATAAATCTTGAAGAAAAATTATGGTAGGTTGTGAACTAAACTTATTAGGCTAAGAGTAGGGTTCAGGGGCAGGCCATTGTGACCATGGTAATGGATATTTGGGTTTTATGAAATGCAAGGTATTTCATAATCATAATCATTTATTTAGTATTCCAGAGATCCACCAAAGTGGATATAGAACTTTTCAATTTATTTATTTTAATTTATTTCCATACATCTCATTTAGGTACATACCATGGAAATGGAAAAAGTCACGTACAGTATGCATCTTCAGGCAACTTACAAATTGGTATAACTGATATCAGGTTGAAAAGAATACTTGTCAACAACAGTAATAACTTACGTAAATTAACATTATACACAGGATATTAAAAGACTGTATAAGATAATACATTAAATAAGTTTAAAAATCACAGTCCATATAGTAGGATTTACATGTCCTTGTCCTCATTATATTCGAAGTATTCTTCAACTGAATAAAAAGAATAATGATATAAAAATCTCTTGAGAGATAATATGAAGTATTTTATATCATTGACTAAAATTTTTGTATGTCGTGGTAAGTGATTAAATTCTTTAGAACCCGATGTATAAGGTCCTTTATAGAACTTGGTTATAATAACAGTTGGTAGATGTAGATTTTTGTTGTTCCTGGTTTTTGTATTGATTTATTTCCTTGTTTGAGGTGAATAAGCGTTTGTTTTTAACAGTAAATAAAATTAGTGAGAAAATGTATTGGGAATACATCATAATTTTCATGTTTTTAAAAGCTTCTGTACAAGATTCCCTTACTCCAGCGTTGGTTATGATTCTAACAATTTTATTTTGTAAAATAAATAATTTATTAACATTGGAAGATCTCCCCAAGAAAATTATGCTGTAACTTAAAATGGAATGTATAGAAGCATAATAAATTGTTCTTAGTGTAGATTGGGGTACAATATGTTTTAGATTTCTTAAAGCATAACAAGCAGAGGATAGTTTGGTTGCTATATGATCAATATGTTGATTCCAAGAGAGTGTCTTGTCGATAATTAGTCCCAAAAATTTACTCTCAGTGGAATTTGAAATATTTTTGTGTTCATATTTAACTTTAGTTTTAACCTGATAATAATTTTTCGTTCTAAATTCCACATAGTGGGTTTTATTGAAGTTCAGTATCAGTGAATTGCTGTTAAACCAAGAGATTATGTTGTGGAAAGATTGATTAATATTAGTATTAAAATCTAAATCATTAGAATCAGTTATTAATAGACTGGTACCGTCAGTGACAAGAACCATACTGTTATTTTTAGTAATTATTTTTGGTAGGTCATTTATATAAAGAAGAAAAAACAAGGGACCAAGAATTGAACCTTGAGGTACACCATTTTTGATCAGTTCCCATTTTGAAGAGCTACTAGTATTAGTATTATTATTAAGTATTACTTTCTGATATCTGCAGGTTAAATAGGATTCAATTAGTGTTTTAAGTTTTCCTTCAGTACTGTAGAATTCTAGTTTATCCAATAGTATTTTGTGATTCACGCAATCAAAAGCTTTTTGAAGGTCGCAGAAGATACCTCCAATTTATAAGTTATTGTTCGTAGCCGTTAAAATGTTATTTATTAATGAAAAGGAGGCTTGTTCAGTTGGGTACCAAGTTCTAAATCTGTATTGTTCATTAACTAAAATAGAATTAGTAGTTATACGGTCAAAAAGTCTAGCATATATAAGTTTTTTGATAACTTTTGAAAAGGAGGTAAGCAAAGATATTGGCCCATGTCTTGATCATCACCTTTATTAAAAATTGGTTTATTAATGGCGTATTTTAACCTCTCAGGAAATATACCGGTATTTAAAATTGCATTGCAGATATATGTAAGCAGAGATGTAATGTATGGTGCACTTAATTTTAGTATTTGAGTTGAAATTTCATCATATCCACTGGTATTTTTGGATTTTAAGGATTTAATAATCTTTTCAATTTCATAGGTGGGTGCATAATGCCAGCTCATTTTAGGAAAAGGCTGGTGGAAGCTATTTATTAGATAGCTTATTGGGTTAGGTTCTTTTATATTAGTATGTTTATTATCTCCGGAATTAAGTGATTCAGCAATAGATAAGAAGTAGCTATTAAATTTGTTGGCATTTGTGTTTTGATTAGTTATCTCTTTGTTATCTCTCCTCAGAGATATTGTATATTTACAGTGATTAGGTTTCCCATTTTCATGATAGATAGCAATGGACACAGTACAGAATGAATCACTACAATAAAATACATATAATAGTAATTTCATGTCATATAATTTATTTTCCTTCTGTAAATCCGTACAGGATTACATAATCCATATGGATATGGAAATTGTCATATTTGTTCGGATTAAGGGGTGACATCAACACGAGCGTGTACAACAATCACATGGTTATTTAGGATGATAAATATAATAAGATAGGACAATATGGATTGTTTCGTGTAATAAAATATAATAAGGATACAAATAAAAATTAAAAGTAAAAATAAAGATAAAAATAGTGGGGTAAGTTAGAAACAATTAAAGGTGCTCTTCAAGTAGGAAATTTTCATTACAGATAGTGGTTGGATATATACTAACATATTTATAATACAGAAATAAGTCAAATCAAGTTTATACAAAGAAATGTGATCGGCTCGGAATATGCAATCAATGAGTATGTACATAATGTACTTAGACAGAAACTTAAAAACAATTCATGAGTACTAACATGATGCCCATAGACAGAATCTTAAATCATTGTACCACTACAATAAGGAACCTTGTAATATAGTACATAATTCATGAATGTCTAAGGTACTCTTCCAATGTATAGAAACAATAGGTGTATAAACATTTTTTCAGAGCAATTTTATACTTTTTTTTGGTTACCAGCAACAGTTTTAATCTCCAAGGGTAGATTATTAAAAATCTTTATCCCTGAATAATAAGCTCCTTTTTGATAAATGGTTAAGTTTGCTTGAGGAAGGTATAAATTATTCCTTTGTCTAGTGTCTATATTGTGATTTTTATTGTTTGTTAAAAAAAATTGTTTTGAGCTATGAACATTAATAAAGATAACATATATTGTGATGTCAGAGGCAAAGTTTGTAATTACTTAAGTAAATAAATAAATTTCTACACAAAACTCTATTCCCACATCCTTCTATGATTCTAATTGCCTTTTTTTGTATTCTAAAAATTATAGAACTGTGCAACGAGTTTCCCCAATATATAACCCCATAGCTCATAGCCGAGTGAAAAAAAGCATAATAATTTTTAATGATGAAGCAGACATGTATGCTTTGGCATTTCTAATTATATAGCAAGCTGTACTTAATTTTTTCACAAGTAAATCAATATGATTATTCCAAGACACGGTATTATCCATTGTCACCCCCAGGAATTTTGTGTAGGAGCTGTTGGTGATAAAATTATTGTTAAAGCCTATTTTAAAGTTAACTGTCATATTTCTCGTATTTGTAAAGTGTACATAGTTTGCGTTATTGAAGTTTAGAGATAATTGGTTAGCTGTCAGCCATTTATTTAAAGTTGTAAAAAGTATATCAATGTTTTTGTTAAAATCTATTAGATTAGAGTGAGCAAGTAAAATACTAGTATCATCAGTGAAAATTATAGGTGCTGAAGTTTTATTTATAATCTTGGGTAAGAAAGAGTAGAGGTCCTAAAACAGAACCTTGTGGCACTCCATGTCTTACTTTAGCCCAATTTGAAACTTTATTACTGTTCTTGATGTCATTACATATTGCTTTTCTACAATATCTGTTATCCATATAAGATAGATGTAGTGTAAGATCCTTGTCACTAATTCCATAAAATTTAATTTTAGATAATAGGGTATCATTAACACAATCAAATGCTTTTTCTAAATCACAAAAAATCCACCCTACTAGTGGTTTATAGTTCATAGCATTTAACATCTCAGTTGTTTGTTTATAGGTTGCATTATCAGTCCTCAACCCTAATCTGAAACTGTATTGTTCAGTGCTTAATATATTTGGTGAGGTGTTTTAAAATCCTTCTCTGTGTTAGTGTTTCAAATATTTTTGAGAATGATGTTAAGAGTGATACAGATCTATATTTAGATATGTCACACCTATCATCATTTTTGTGTAGAGGTTTTATTATTGCATATTTTAATCTATCAGGGAATACACCTCAAAACAGCATTTTATTACATATGTAATTTATTGGAGAACTTATGAAAGGGCTTTTCAAGGTCTATTGAGTGTATGTAACTTATTATTTGCTTCAGATTCTTGTTCGTTAGTTCACTTGTACTCGCTGGCCAGTTGCCTACATTAAGTACACTGTTCTTCAGAATTTATCTTTCCTTCTTTAGCCTTTTGCATTGGAATATCAGTTGGTCTACTGTTTGTATACTATGTTTGCATGGGCACTCTGGGCTTCCTATAATTTTTAATCTCTGCAAGTAAGATCGAATAATAATACCCCATGTGGTGTTAACTTTATTATGTGAATTTAGGATTAATTTGTCATGTTCAATTCTTTTTGCCTTACTTATAACCGTAGACAGTATTGTAGTGTAATTTCTATAATAAGATGCAAGAGTAGCATTATTATTAATTTGTAATTCCTTACATAATTCTCTTTTATGTTTGCAGAAAGTTATTACTCCTGCTGTAATCCATGAATTTTGGTTCATTTTACTCTTTGCCTGAATTAAGGGAAAACTATAATAGTAAATTCTTAAAAAAATATTTAGAAAAGAGTTAAAAATCTTATTAATATCATTCCCATCAAAAACCAGTTCCCATGTTTCATGACTTAATTTCAATTGGAAATCTGCTATGGTATATTTATTGATTTTTCTTTTAGTATAAGTATGACATTCCTTTTCCTTTTTCTGTCCTGTATTTAATATTAATAACTGGGCATCATGACCTGAAAGTCCATTTGTGAGACTGACTGAAGAGGGACTGTACCCTGTGTAGTTAGTGGGAGTCACTGGATTATTGTTATGTGACCTTTTGAAGGAATGGCAGAAGCACTAACCTAGCAACAGTGTTTTTTTTCCTGAAGACTGCATCTTCATGTTGCCCATTGCATGTTGAAATTTTATGGCTTGAATGAGCCAACAGGAAGTTATGAACAACAGGTTTTAGATGCAACATGTCATATTTTTAGCAGATTATCAGTATCCCAGGCTGAACTGTATGCCATTAAAGCATTCAGAGCAGAGAATGCAGGCAAGAGCTACAAAACATAGGAATGCCTATGTACCATCACACTGTGAAGCTACAATTTAAACACTGTCCAGTTTCTTATTGTCTGGAATGTCATCGTTTCTTGTTGACAGTGGCTGAATGTAATTAGTTACAGCTTGTGGCAGTGTTGGGGCACAGTGTCTTGGGAAATTAAATAATCATTCAGTTAGCAACAACTGATTTATAGGCTCGTAAGTAACATGTTTTGTCACAGAGTTGCAAAGTGGGCCATCATGGACTGGATGAATAGAAATCACCAAGAATACTGGACGTATATGTTATTAACCTTTCATGGATGAGTAGGACAGTGTTTCCATATTCAGTGTACATCCTTTTTGTCAGAAAGGGAAACACAATCCTGCAGTGGGCATATAAATTGAATAGTATCAGCCTCAGCAGAAAACTGGCTTTTCATAGGCCATTCACTGGAGATAAAGGCAGGCATATGCATTGGAGGATATGGATGGAGGCTGTAGGAAGAGAAACATCTGTGTTTTATCAGACAGTGATGTGATCAGTGCACTTGACAGTTAATGCAGTCAGTTTGTGTGGGATTGTTACCAGTTTTCCTTATGAGCTTGGAAGAATGTAACAGGTTTCAACAGATATGAATGCCAGTACATACAGTAATAAAAGGATTGTCTCCATCTGCCAAGAATTGGTACTGTTAATAGGGTCTGAACCAATTTGTCTTGTAAAGAGTGGCCATATTTGCCATAAGGGACTGAAAGAACAGGGTCCACAATGAGCAATGAAAGTTTAAAACTGGACAGAAACATGCAAATCAGTTTCTCGGAGAGTCATCCACTAAAGGACGTAGGAACTATTATTAGTGTTGTATGGAAAACAGTTGAGACAAGCGACAGAACTCCTACAGGGCATTGTTATGTGAAAGGTTGCGATAAAGTTGAGATATTAAGTCATCCAAACTGTGAATGGCATGAGACTGGGAATGAAATAACCTGGTATGTTTATCGTGTGACTGTGAATGTTTAGCTGAACAGAGAGTATGTTGGTAGGGACTTCGTTATATGAAGTCAGATAACTGTCAAAAGCCCCCATTAAGCATCTGAAGCACAAGACTGCTAGTTAACTATGCATTATTGGTCTGCTAGTTAACTGGTTAAACAAAAAATTTGTTCAGAGATTCATCCTTAGAGGCAGACATTGGAGTTTGTGTTATTTACATATCTGAAATTTCAAAAAGATAAGCTTTTAAGGACAGAGCAATAATGACAATGACTTTTTATTGAAAGAAAACTTTCGGAACTAGTAAACAACATTAGAGGAAGCTTAAAAATGAAAGCTGATTTTATATTGCGGTGGATGAAAAGTGACATGAACAACACACTCAACTAGTCATTTTTTGGTTGTGGAATCAATATGCAGTTAGATATAACTGAGGAATTATGTGTCATTTATGCTAGCAAGGGATCACTGCAGGTGTGAATTTACGTGAGGAAACTAGCAAGGTGCTACAAAGTCTGGACATTCCAGTACTGAAACTAGCTGGACTGTGGCAGATGGAGTACCAGGCACTGGTTGGATGGTTCAGTTTTGGCCTAAATATGTGCATAATTTGAAGATCGGAACTTGAATTATTTCTGGCAACGCAGAGGAAAACTTTTAATGAGCTGCGTAGTCATGTCTGGATGTGTGACTTAATTTTGACTGATGTCACTCAGCACATGAATGAATTGAATATGAGCATATGTGGTGTAAATCACTTCACTGAAATGTTTGACAAAAGAACAGCATTTGAGAGGAAACTTTGATTGTGGGAACTTCATCTGGAATCAAACAATGTTCCACACTTAGCATTTGCAGGAACAGAAGAGCTTATTTTTGCTAGGAAATAATGTGGAAGAATATCAGCTTCTTCTAGAAGAATTCAACTAATGTTTGTAAGGTACTTCATATGCTAGTAGTAGACTGTGATTAAGTTATATTCAGTGCTACTGGTCATCAATGTTGAAAGTGTTCCCTGAGTCCAATTTAAAATTTCGTATGGTTAATTTGCAGTGTGATACAGTCAGAAAAATACACCAGGACCCATATGGCTCTTTGACTTTCATAAACTCTGTTTACCTGCTGATAAGTTTCCAGTGTTTTGTGACAACCATGTGTGGTGTCTAAAAAGCCTCGTTTTGAAGCACAGGTGTTTATGTACACCCATTTCTTTTGAAAATTGAAAATGGTGAAGCCTGAATCTATAAAGTGACTGAGTGCTCGTTTTGAAGCACAGGTGTTTATGTACATACATTTCTTTTGAAAATTAAAAATGGTGAAGTCTGAATCTATAAAGTGACTGAGTGATGGTAGATTGGCAAGCTGTCTGTTTACTGCTCTTTCTCTCTTACATCTTGATATTGAGATCATGGTGGCAAACAAACAGTGACTCTTCAACGCTGGTCTTCCAGCATTGAAAATAAAACTTTATAACTTGAGAAGCAATATTACAATTTTTATTGTTCTTTTTGTTGCTTTATATCTTTGCTAGGAAATTTTCTTTAAAAACTACAGCTTTCATGTTTGTCACTTGGCTGGCAGTATGTGTAGGATTTAGGTGTTTTAAATTTGTCGTTGTACTAACCATTATTGCTCTTGTTACTGTAATGGATTTACAATTCTTGATTATGAGATATGCTTGTGATTAGTATAAGATGGTTGAGAAATGTGTGAACTGAACTGGCGCAACAACTGCAGCTTATGAAGTACACCCAGTGTTAAAGCTGGTAACGTTGCAGAAATTGATAAATTTTTAAAAGATTTTAAACATTCATGGAATTTACATGTTGTTTTTTAGGTTGGACAGTGAAATTGAAAACCAATTTTTCAAAGGATTCACCAGTATGGCTACTAGGCAGATGCTATCATCGAAAAATGATGGTAGAACCTTCGTCAGATACAAGTGTGGAACTTGGTGGGGAAGGATTTGAAGGTTTCAAGGCTGATTTTATCAGTCGTATTTGGCTTACTTATAGAAGGGAATTTTCAATCCTTAATGGTTCCAATTTCACCACTGATTGTGGCTGGGGTTGTATGCTGCGCAGTGGACAGATGCTGTTAGCTCAAGGCCTGGTTTGTCACATTTTAGGACGAGGTAAGTAAACAGGTTGTTACGAAGTAGGGTTAATCCCATATACAGGCCAATATGAGTATGTTAATCAGAGGTGCGTACATTCTCTTAAATCATTTAGTTGTGAAAACAGTTAAGAAGTCCCAAGACCAACCTTGAAAGACAACCTTGGATAAAAATTAAACGAGATGTTTCAGAATTTGTGAAGTTTTAAATAGTGAAATAATTCTTCACAATCAAATACTCGGTGGTACAATATGTAGTATGAACCGCTGTAAGTGTTTTTAAGCAAATGGTACAGAATAAGTAAATACATTTTCCTGAAAATCCACTGTGCTACTGTCCATAAAGGTGGAAGAGATATTAGAAGTAATAAAAACATGACCACCTAAGACAATGATTAGCACATGAGTCTTCTTTTATTGCTGACATTATTCAAGTGCATTAGCCATAATGTACTACCACTGTTAACTTGTACAAAAACTGTGCCCAGTTCCTTTGCTCTTTAGCACATAAGGAATGCAAAGCAGAATTCCATTCATCTGGCAACCATAGGAACAGACAAGTGTGGGATTATTAAATATTTTGGATTATTAAACAGTCCTTATACTGTCCTAAGTTCTTACAGGTAATTTTTTGTTACTTCAGCTGCACCGTTCCATGTATGATAGATTTTTAATGGCATTTTAATGGCTGGCAATGGCAGTAAAGGTAACTCTCTGCATTCATATTCTCTGGAGTTGGCCTGCAGGTAATTATGATAATTATGTGTTTTTAGAACAAATGTGAGAAGTATGGAAGTTAAAGACACTTCTCATTGACTCTACTGCCTGTTGTATTGTCCTGTGGTAAGTAGCTTCTTAACTTTTTAAAGGGTACTGGGTACTTGATGCACCAACAGGTTTAACATTCAAAAATTGTAAATTCTGCCCACACTGTACGTATGTGTTTTGTATTTATCTCAGAAGAAACAATGACATCTGCCCTGTGGAACATAAGCTGATCGGTTTTTATAACTACTAGCAACAGAAGTACATCTCATGACATAAACCAATTCAGATCTGTTTTAAAAAGTTTCCTTCTTATAAATTCATTTTACTTGGAATTCCAGTAGAGATCTTGGCTCAGTGTAATTATTTTAAAAGTAAACATTAAATAATCTTACATGTGATATAACTCAATACCATTCTATATTATTACTTTTAATTTGAATTCTTAACTCTTAGTTATATTTATATAAATACACATATATCTAGATGTAATGACAGATTTCACTTCCAATTGGTCTTTAAATTTTGTGTTGTTATTTATTGTATTATATTGGATGGAAGTCCATATATTATAAGTTATGTTGTAATACATAAATTTTAATCTGTAATTGATGTGTCCAATGTTACATGTGTGACTGAATGGATGAACAAATAAACCAAACCAAACTAACCAAGATAAAAAGTGTTTACTGCTTGGTATGACCTTGGTCTTTAAACAGAACAGCTTATGCTTTGCCTTTAGAGATTTAAACAACACCTTTGAACTTTTTGCATACTTTTATTTTAAGTAATCACTCGGTCTGCAGGGAGAGAGAGATCATTGTGTTTTTATGATTGGTGTATTGTGTAAAAATTATGTATATTTTTTCCAGATTGGCGATGGCATGATCAGAAGCCTTCTACATACAGGATGTCCCGTGAAGATATATGTCATCGAAAAATCATCAAATGGTTTGGCGATAATGGAAGTGGGAATAGTCCATTTTCAATACACATGTTAGTCACACTTGGTACAGCAACAGGGAAGAAGGCTGGTGACTGGTATGGACCTGGATCTGTTTCTCATTTGCTCAGGTGAGGTTTTTTGAATCATAGCTGTTGCATTTTTGACTCTGAATGTAGTATTTTACTGTGTTGGTGTGTTCAGTGGCATATGCTTCCACTGGAGGTTGTGTGTGTACGAAGCCTGCTGGAGACATCCAGTTTCACACCTATATTAGCGTTCCTGTTTATGTTGTATTATCTTCTCTAACTTTTTCCTCTGCACAGAAATGTTCATTGTTAACCCTTAACCAAGTAACGTCCACTATAGTAGCATCTCCTAGTAAAGCCAGAAACGCTAACGTCTGCTTTCGGACGAACTTCGTTTGGCAGTGTTGGCAGCCATGTCTGTCTATCTTACTGCATAATGTCTCAACACTGAATGAATCATGAAAGCAGTCCTGTGTCATATTTGTGTGTAAACACTTAGTCAACTACCAAAGAGTCCCTAATTAGCCATGAATGCATGTCATAAGTCTTGAAAACGTACTGTGCGGTTAGTTATGTCTTGCATTTAGTAAATAGACTGGAATGTTTTGGTAATAAAACTTTTGGGTATTACAAACAGGCAGCTGAGTAATGGTTCTTGGGTTGGGGAAAGGGAACATTATACCTGATCATGCATTATACCAGCAAGTAGCCTGAAGAAGTTTGACTTCTTTCAGCAGAGATTCTGCTGCTTTGATGCGTTAGCTGTGCGGAAGTTTTGTTGAAAATGCAACATTGCGATGTTTTGTGTGTGAAACGGGCTTGTGTGCTGTTTATAAAAGAAATACAAGATATTGTAATGGGTTCGGACAGCGACGAGGATAAATATTACACATCACAAGAGTCAGGGGACGAAGAGGAGCCATGCCCACCTTCACGACGGTCTTTCACAGCCTCTAAGTCCAGATTATTCCGCCAGCAGCTCTGAAGATGAGGATGGTTTGGTAATGTGGCGGGTCAACAGCCACAACCCTCTCAGTGGACATTGCCCCCTAAACCCTGAAGGCATGTAGTGCACGCCCTTATTGCGCCCCCTTATCAGAGAGGTGCTGGCGTGGGCTGGGCATGAGCCACAACCATTCATGCCCGTAGGGAGACCAGCCCAAGCTTCTACTAACACCTGAAGACTGGACACAAGTCACGATAGCACTGGCCTGGCCGCAATCACTTGAAACGCCGATGTCGCGTTTGTTCAGCGGGGGGCGTGAAGCGAACGGTGATATTCAGATGTGTCGTGTGACGTAGCGCTTTGTGTTGACCGAAACTGTTTTCAGGATTATCACACAAAGATCAACTTATAAAACATCTATTTGTCCATCCTCCGTACAAACAGTTGAAGCCTCGACCACAATGTAAGTAAAAGAACATGGATATTTACAAGTTTTTTCAGAAACAATTCTTCTCCATTACCCTGTAAGGATATTACAGCATTTGAAGGCACACTGAGCAGTGTCTGTTTCCTTTCTCACAAAATGCTTTTTGTTTCACACATTTATCCCACTTAGTTCTCAAAATATTCAAGTTTTTTGAAAACCATACATAAAATTTAAATACCCGGCAGAATAATTCGGCGAGCTGGGACTTACATTTGGGATTTAACTCTGAGTTTAAAGGGTTAATCGTGGATGATGACTAACTGCTAGCTATGCATTTACTTCCATGCAGATTGGACCCAGATGTAAAACAGTGCGTGTATATTCTATGGTGAACAGGTTGCAGCTTGCACAAATTTGAAGCTTGTTTTTTGGCTTCTAAGTACTGGCATGTAGATTTAATGTATTTCCTGTAAATTTGTGTAAGAAACATTTGGATTTGCTGAGTAGCAGAGGCCAGTTGAAATGTGATGGCACATGCGCAGAAACCAGATTTCGTCTTCCAGCAAAACGGATGAGTCCATTAAATCGGATGGGGCTTCAGTTCAGTCGACTACTGGCAGCCGAGGTGTGCGCATCAGCTTTTATTGTTGGTAGTAATGCTGGATACACCATGTTCCGAGGTAGTGTGAAGGGTACTGGGTACACACTCCATTCGCCAGTTTCCTCTTCACTGCTCCTTCCATGCATCACCATGTGCCATTACATTTCAACTGGAGTCTACTGTATGTGGCATGACTTAGTGACTGAGGAGGAGCATATATTGAATTCAGTTCTGAAAGTGGAGAAGATCTGTGTCTTTGGCCGTGTTTCTGGCACAGTGGCAACTATTTGTACTGCTGCTGGGTGGTATTTGGTAGTTTTGATTCAAATCAAGAAGAAGTGATGTAGTACAGTGAAACCCTTTTAAGATGTTTTTGGAATGATCAAACAGATTAGGCTTATGAAATGGGAAAACATCTTGAAATAGTAAGCTAGAAAACATGTTAATATTGTGTAATTCTGTGTTGAATGATTTGTCACCTCACCATCAAAGCACACTTTAAGTTTTACTGTGTACGGTAATGATGATGCATTCTTGGACACAGGACAGCATATATTCAAGCACAACTGGTAGCAGTGGGGCCTTTTGTTGCCTGATTCATTCCATAAATGCTAATTCTACCACTCCCTATTTTGCTGGTTTGATCATTATCTAGTTCAGTTGTGTAATGCAGCCTGAGTATTGCACCTTGATGTGATGTAACAATATTCATGCCTGATGAAGAAATGCCAAGATTTTCTTTTGATGAGATATTTGCAGTAGCATTTACCGGTTTATTATGTGCAACTGTACTTGAATTTACATTAGCCTATATTTATGCTTTTTTTTTTTTAATAGTAGTCATGCTATTCACAGGCTCAATAATTAATTGCTGTATAGGATGATAACTGTACTTACATGCAGTGAACACAAAATGTACAAAATGGCCCAGAAGTCAGTTGACTGGTTGGTAGAATGTATACCAAAATGCGATTAACTGACACCCTGTCTGTAACTGTTTCACACAGTTAATTCATAGTACTGAAATAAAGCAAAACAATTACACAGTCACAACATTCTCCATTAAACATATTGTTTTTCACTTTGTAGGTTGCATGTGCACCATGAGGTTGTTTCCAGTGTTTTAAGTTTTGTTAAAATGCATTAACATTGTTTTGGATCTGAATTCCAATGTCACTTAACAGCATTAACATAACAGTGGGTGACAGAGACATATTGTCACGATGCTGTGTTACGAGTCTTATGACAACTGGTCTCGCACACTAACAGGGTTCAAAAACACGGTCACTCTGATCATTATGACACGACACATGTAACAAGTATGCCACATGTGCCATACCATGTCAAAGGCACATATGTATAAACGGACAATTGAGATTACTGTGTGCAAACTGAGAGTGTCATTTCATTACCCTGTGAAATAATGTGGAATGCCAACATGATGTAACAAGGTAATTTTATTGATATATTCTTAGCTCGACATGTTTCGGGCACATACGCCCATCATCAGGAGCATTAGATGTTGAGTTGCAGCATAAGGTTTTCTGCACCGAGTTTTTGGATGGGTGGTGGTCTTGAGACCCACGCAGCAGCTCTCAAGACCACCACCCTTCCAAACACTTGGTGCAGAAAACCATATGCTGCAACTCAACATCTAATGCTTCTGATGATGGGCGGGTGTATATACCTGTAACATGTCGAGCTAAGAATATATCAGTAAAATTACCTTGTTGCATCAAGTTGGCATTCCACATTATTTCATGAGGAAGATGCACGGTCAAACAACCCTCAAGTTTTCATTACCCTGTGTTAGAGACAAATTGAATGAATGGGAACTTCAGGATATTGTTAGAAGATTTTGCTGTGAAAAAGGTCACCAGACAACTTTTGAGAACACAGCTGCATCTTCATTGATCCATCTCATTAATTTGGTTATGACTGAATAATTGTTGAATAATATTTTTCTTGTTTTTTTTTTAGGCAAGCTGTAGAACTGGCTACAAAGGATAACAAAGAATTTGAGCATCTTTGTGTTTATGTTGCTCAGGATTGTGCAGGTACCTCGTACTTGATAGAAATATGCGAGATCAAACAATAAAGTTCTGGGATTGATGCTGTTGCACCCATGCAGTATAGTGCATAGACCATTTGTAGATGGTTTCTTACCACTGGGATTAGTGAAAAGAAAGCTCTCACTCCATTAATTCATGTGCAGTAGCCCCACACATAAGTTGTGTTTCTGTTTGTCATGGAGCAGCAAACAAATTTTAAGATTTGTTTAAGGCATGGGAAAACAGCTACAGAAACACACAAAAAGTGCTTGAAACTGTTAATGGATGTGATGCTATATCTCATACAGATGTCTTACACAAATGCCTTTTGTATGATTTAAAAGATTCAGAGAAGGACATGAGTCCTTGAAGATGATCCAAGGAATGGGTGGTCATCAGCTGTACAGAATGTAGAAACGGTTATGTAAGTTTGTGAACTATTGGCCAGGGAGCATTGAGTGACCCCCAAAACTGATGGAGAATCACCTGCACATTAACCAGGAGAAAATTTGTCAGGTTCTTCATGAAAATATGGGAAACAGGAAGAGCTGCAGAAAGTTATTGGCACACAGTGTCAAGGATGAGCCAAAGGAGCAGGGAGTCACAGCTTGAGACAACTTTACTGAGACCTGTCAGAACAGTGCACACTTCCTCAGTTGTATAAGTACAGGAAATGAATGAGTCCCTGATATTTCAGTAGTCATGAAACAAAACGTCAGATCATGGAGTGACTGATGGAATTATCAGTGAGCCCCACAAATTATACTCATAAAATTTGAGGCCTGAAAGTATGTTGATCCCTTCTTTATTAAACCGAGTGTGTTCCACAAAATATTTGTCATGGAAGGAGAACCAGTAAACAGTGAATTCTGCATACATTTGTCAGAATGGTTATCAGAGCTGATGCCAAAAAGAAAGCAGTTAGTTTTGCACAATGTTCATGTTGATTCTTTCATGATAATGAGATGTTTTGTGGCAATTTGCGGTTTTTCAGAGATCAGCCACTTAATGTGAGCAACATTTTCATGTTGCCTGAAGTGAAAATTACCCTCAGATGAAGATTTCAGTACATTGAGGGTGCTAGGAAGAACAGAGCCACCAAATTATATGCGGTTACCTGGGATGCCATTGATGATGTTTATGTAACTTTTAGAAAGGTGTGAAAGTGTTGCAGTCAAGGGAGGTTACTTCGAATGAAAATAAAATAACTTTCCTTGTATTTCATGTGTATCTCTTGTTATAGCTCAAGTCATGGAACTTTATTGTTTGATGTCATATGTACATGGCCGACAGTTATTTGGTTATGGATTATTTGGTTTACATTTTAAACATGACAACACATCCTTTTTTTAATTTACTATAATTGCCCATTTTTTGAAATGTTGTGAATGTCAGGCATTCATTCTTTATTCTTCTTTTTATACAATTTGAGGGTGGGGGAGGGAAAAGGATAAATGGTCTGACTGTCCTAATGGAAATGGGGGGGGGGGGGTGTGGGCAACAACGGCCCGCGGCAATATGGACAGGGCCCCCACGGGGGGGCCTTAAAAAAAAAAAAAGGGGGAGGGG
>Ga0123354_10002242_pt1 | contig 25214 bp, 17 predicted proteins | sample TergutLab28metaG_2_FD_97872 | JGI IMG/M metagenome (GOLD analysis project Ga0123354, IMG submission 97872) | Labiotermes labralis P4 segment gut microbial communities from Petit-Saut dam, French Guiana - Lab288 P4 | ecosystem: Host-associated > Arthropoda: Insects > Digestive system > Gut ...
GTGCATCTCAGTATATTTATCTCAGTATTTAACCAACTTGATGCACAAAATTTGTTTCACAATAAGTTTTATTTCATGCCTCTACATGTTTCGAGCACATGTGCTCATCATCAGGAGGCCAAATTATATTACACAGCCTCTGGTATCATCACACCTATAGGTGTGATTGTGAAACAAATTTTGTTCATCAAGTTGGTTAAATACTGAGATAAACATAATAGCTATTTAAACCGCCGTTAAATATACAAGAATGAATAACTGAGAAGGACTATGTTACACTAATTTTTTATTTTGACATTTCATGATCTGCAGATCCCTTTCAGCAATTTCGCAGATGTTGTCCTCGTGTTTACTTCAAATCCCTTTCCACAGTAGGCGCATTACTTAATAGTCCTCAAACACCCGGTCGCCAGAATTATACATTTCAAGAGCTCCACTTCAAACTGTCATTCGTAACTGAGTTTCTCCTTGCGATTGCGCTGCGTGCCATATTTTTTTGCACGAATAAAAGTAAATTTTATGACACACTCAGTGGAATTGGTGGAAACTTCAACATGTATATAGGAATGAGGGCTGTAAGCACTACCAACATAACATAGGGAATTCTAAACCACTATACGAAGTAGTGGGAATGGTAGTAAATGTACTGGGGCCATATATTTTGGTTTAATGGATAAACTGCTTCTTCGAATGAGGAAGGTACCGAGATAGATTTCGGCTCGGCGTACCTGTGAGGTTTTCCACAATTCCTGCCGGTAAAAGCCGAATTAGTAATTAATTTAGTCCACTTCTGCTTCCTTCTTCGTAATTCCCAATTTATTTTGTATTAATCACACTGTCACTCGACGCTGGGTAGATAATCTTCGCCACTCAACCGATCGTTAAGTGAAACAAGAATACTTTTGAAAACTGAGACATTAACATGCTGAGAATCTGCTACTGAGTCCAATCGTGAGCCACACGAATACACTTAACATCTTGCCACCTTTCCTTCTGGTACTATCGCCAGTTTGAATGTTGGTATCCCGAAGGTTTTCTGCGTGTCGTATTTCCCGATAAAAAAAACTTCGCAGCATTTCTTGTCTCTTAATCGCGTGCTTCAGGTCGTGCCAATTTTTGAGGCACGTTCGGAAAATCGCAAAAAGTGACCATTAGCTTCGTCATGTCTGTCCGTCCGTCAGTCTATCTTTCTGTCCGCATGGAACTCGGCTCTCGCTGGACGGGTTTTTGTGAAAGTTGCTATTCGTGTATTTTTCGAAAAACTGTCGATAAAATTGAAATTTCATTATAGTATGACAATAATAATGGGTACTTTAAATGAAGACCAATGCATGTTTTTGATCATATCTCGCTCATTTCTTCTTAGAATGAGAATTATTTCTGGCAAAAGATGTAGAGAAAAACAAGACACACATTTTATATTCAACAGTTTTTTGTTAGAAAATCGAGCCGTTTATGAGATAGCGTGGAAAAATATTGTAGAGCCGGCTGGCCACATATGACAATATGGCGCATGTGCATTGCATGCTGGATACCTAAGGCTAGAAACATACTCTCAGAATTAGTGATATTTACTGCTTTTCCTCTGCAACAGTGGTTGCACGAACGCATCTCAATACGCACATTGCCAAGCTTGTTTTCCTTGTGTTTGGTTACCCTCATAATATTTGATGAAGCATAAAAATTATAAGACTTCTCATTATGCAGCGTTCTCAAGTCTCATGTTGCTTCCACCCTCTTACGTTAAAATAATCCTTTCGCCACCTTTTTCTTAAACACTCTCATGAATGCGAGTTTTCAGGTTCTCACGGCGTTGATTGTGAAGGTTAGGCCTCCTGTCTGTGAGATATGACGCAATGCAGTAAATAAGAGCTGGCGTTTCGGAGGAACCTGCTGCCGTTATCCACACCTTAACACCGGAAATTTGAAACAGTTTATTCTTCCGAAACATTTGTCTGCACGTCGTCACAAACCAGGAAACCACAATACGTAACTTCACCACCCTCAAAATCTTAAATCATATCCTCATTCTATGCTCGTTCTTTGCTATGACAACGTGCAGCGCCCACGTTTCTATTCGCTCCGGGTAAAGATAAATATGAACCTATTCTGTAATTACACACCGCAAAATTAAGGCGCATGGGGGGAGGGTAACTGTAGCTCCACGCATTATTATCCCCTGTAGTAGATTAATTTGTATTGTGTAGACTGAACAAATGTGGTTTGTTCGAATACTGTGGCTTTATGCCTTGTGTAACAAACAGTAAATTTCACTCTACTTGACGCAGAGAAGTTTTTGCAGTGCTGAAATTTGCGTTTCATCAGTGCCTTTAAATTCTGACGATTATGCAGGCGAAAAACGAACACCAGTCTACATTGTGCAGGCAGCCCCAAACCGTACGGTGTCGTCGAAAGTTTTAATTGAAGAACTGATGGACGCGGCTGCGAACAATTAAAAACAGGTTGTTGCCTATCATTTCACATTGTTGGTTTTATTTCATATGGCATCAAATTGTGTGTGGAACTGGAGTGTTGGTGTCGCGTGTTTTGAAACGGCGATAGGGAGACAGAACGGTAGAAGGCGAAGAAGTGATATGGAAAGAAAGATGAAAGAAAGAGCGGGAAAGAAGAAAACGGCAGAAAGGAAGGAAAGAAGGAAGGAAGGCAAGGCCGAAAGTAGTGACAATGGAAGGAGGAAAAGAGGGGTTAACGGAAATAGGAAAAAATGGAAGGCACTTAAGAATTAAAGGTGGACGGATGGAAGGAAAGAAGAAGGAACAAAATAATAAAAATTAAGCTAAGGTAATAATTCTATAAGGATATAGCAGTCGTAACACAACTATATTAACAGGTGTATATAACTTATCAACATCAACTACATGTTTCGGCCAATGCTTCTGTGGCCATCATCAGGCTGGATACAATTTATCAGAGGAGCTATATACGATATATGATATGATATAACACAGAACAATTATTAGCATTAGTGTAGGTAAGGGGACGAGGTCTAGTTTACAAAGTCGGTGGGCGTGTGTGCAGGTGGTAAAGAACCATGCATATAACATGTGTTACCCTGTTTGTTTATGACAATGTAGTGTACGTGCCGAGTGGGTTCATGCCTCGTGGGGTGCGGTAGGCCTGGGCTCGTGTTTGGTCCTGCGGTGCAGTATTTTCTTGCCTGTGGTGGGGGCTGAGTGTCACACCGGTCTGCTGCTGTGGCTGTGTAGACATCCTAAGTTGTCTACGGTTTGGTTGGCTGCTGCAGGTGTATTGTAGTGGGGGAGGTATTTCTTAGTGCCGTGCTGGAATATTAAATAAGTTAAGTCAGAGTTAGGAAGTTGGGAAGCTGTGAGAAGTTTCAAGAAATATAAATGCAAGGTAGTAGACAGGAGGATGCCACTGACAAGAGGATGCTACTGACAGGAGGATGCTACTTACAAGCATTATGGTTCCTTGGTTTTGTGCCGGTGTCAGTGGGTACGATCCTGTCCTGGGAAGGTGAAGAAGATGAGAATACCTCTTCGTCGCTATAGATGTTATTACGTGTAACACAAACAACAATCCTGTATCCTAGTAACAAGCGGTGGTATCACTGTTTTATCACTTTTGAGTCTTTTCTGTATGTCACCGTTTTCATGTATAATTACACGTGTCTTGTATACTGCATTATTCACTAGCGCTGGTAGCTGTTATTTACGGAGTAAGGCGCTGCTGAATGTACTGAATGGGCGTGGAGTACCGAATCATGGGGTGCCGACAGCTTACTGGTGGGGTGGATTGTTACGGTAGCGAGGAATGCATGGAGTGTTCGGGTCGGGGCCTCTTAGGGTGTAGGGAGGGTGGGGGTTATTTGGTTCTTTATGAGGGAGTCAAAGAACCTGATAATATATTTTTGTTATGACTGCTATATTCTTAGAGAATTATTGCCTTAGGTTCTAACAAATACAAGGGATGACGCTCCTTGAAGAAAATAAAAATTAAAGGTGTGAAGAGAAAGAATAAGAAGGGATTGAAAGCACAGAAGACAGTAAGAAAACTAGAAAGAGTAAAGGAAGGTAGTAGGAAATGGATGAATTGTATAGGGGTGTAGACTGGAAGGGAGGGAATAGTTAAAACAGGAAGAAAGAAAGAAATACGGATAGAAAGAGAGTCGAAGGAACAAGCAAATAAGGAAGCTAAAAAATGTCAACCCAATCACCTCTTATTAGGCGCCACACTCGGCACCGAGCGCGCTGCACGTTGCAGAGTAATGCACCGCGGAAATTTGTTTTGACCAGAGGAAACAGAGGATATCGTTCTCAGTTTCTTGTTGGGAAAAGCTTCGGACTCCTGCTCTACCATTTCAGCTGCCTGATGTAAGTGACATTTGTATTTATTTTCCGTAATATAAAATGTTCCCGACCACCATGTTAACGGTTGATGTGAATTCCGTGTGACCTGATGTGAGCACTCTGGAAGACGCCAGAATTCATAGCCTCAATCCATCATTTTATGTTCGGTTTCGGAAAAGAAAAAAAAAAGTGTTTGCAGTGGACAGGATGTCAGTTTTAATGGGATTTTGAAAGTGGGGTCGGGAAGAGAGGAGTCGTCACTCACAGGCGAACCGCCCAAGAGGGGCGCTTTATTGTATTGTGCTAGAGTACTGGGTGAGATAGGCCCAGAGGCACTCCAACGTCGTAAGCAAAGTGAGGAGTTGGGATGGCTCAGTCAATAGGACTAGCTCCGGACTAGGCTACAGTGGAATATGGTTTTATTTCCGGGTAGGTGCAGCATCCGGACCGGTTCTGGAGCTCAACCTACTTCCTATTAAACGGGTACCACGGGCAAGTTCTCCCGAATTACAGCGGCCGGGGCGTGAAATTGAGTTATATACTGCATATAGTGCTGAGGCTAAAAATGCCTAGTTTCGCATAAATTGTCATGTCATGGCTGTTAAATGCAGAGACAACTTTACTTCTGCCAGTGCGCAGTGATCACGTGGGAATATAACGGAGACTCACGCAAGCCAGTGTACTCACGTCTTATACCCGAAACTACACAAAGAAGTTTGATGAAATTTGGTGTTCGGATTTACACAGTGTGGGATTTGTGCATCTTGGAGCCATACCTCAAGCCATGTTGTACGCACTGGGTGTATGAATATGAAGAGGGTATGAAATGAATGGGGTTTGGCACGACAGTAATCCCAGATGGTAAACTGCTTTATCGTCAATGACATCTGGGTCCTGACGCAACTGCGCTGATGGGTCTCAGGTATTCCTGTCGTCGGCTCACACACAATTGTAATGCACGTCTTTTCTTGTGCGTAATTAACCCTCCAGTGACGTTAGGGATTAATTTCCTACTGCCCAGGACGGATGGGTTTTTAAATTTATAGTATCCTGAAATGTTTTCACGATCTTACGGTATGTAGGAGCAGGCGGTATGTGAAAAACTAAAGGTCCGTGCGCTGCACTGACGCCGGTATTGCAGAGTTAAAACACCACGCCATATAGACGTAATATATATATATATATATATAGCTTCACGCATTTTAAAGATTTGCTGCAGATAAATGTGGGTGTTCAGGTTCACGCTGCTACAGATTTAACCCGGGGGGAAAAGCCCCCAATATCGAATGAGTATGGGGCTGAGTGGGCTTGAGAGCCTCTCTGGATGATGTGAAGAGGAGAAAATCTCTTTCTCCTGTCGGTCGGCTATTACCAATTCTCTATAGTGAGATTTCCCAACACCAGTGCAGTTAAAAGGTCTATAGCAAGTTTAATTCTGATTACTAAATTCTGTGTTGACACCGCGATATAATGTAGCTTATTAACAAATATCGGAAGAGGGTATTGCTTCCATCTTTAATTTGGAAGTTGGAGTGGTTGGTCAAAAAGTCACGCCCCAGCCGCTTTAACCCCTAGGAGGAGGACCGGTACCCAATGTACGGGAGGGTTGGTGAGCCCCAAGGCCCGTTTTGGACGGGTGCAGAAAATCTCGGACCTACCGGGATTCGATCCCCGGACCATCCAGTCAGTAGCGAATCGCTGTACCGACTACGCTGTCCCGGCCCAGCACATACCAGGGTGCACCCCGAAAACCGTGATATGAATCCTTACCTCCGCGAAAGCCTCGAATCTCAAATAAGAGGCGAAGACTTAATTTTCTCCAGAATATTGTACTGGCGATTAACACATATCCTAAAAAGCGCAGTAGGCCCCTTAATTCTCATGTATCTCTGGCAGGAAGAGATGGAGTTGCGGACTGCCGCGGATAAGTGCCCCCTTCAAAAAAATGTAGTGGCCTCAGAATATTTTACGTTACAGTTCATGAACTGGCCTCGCCCAAGAAACGATCTTCATTTTTAAATGATTATGTGTCTGTAGTGTGTCCCTACCGACGCGGAAGCGGTGGTTAACATTTATTGATATTCGGAGAATCCGCGTTCCGAACTTTTTCCTTATGACAGTTAAAAATGCGAAGTTTAGAGCCTCAGGACCCGTAATACAAATTCTGATATAATACCCCAAATTATATCACTACTGATTTATTCCATATCATTTCAGTTTAATATTTACCTATTTGAAAGCCAAGTAATGAGAGCTGTTAAATACGTTGTTAAAAGAACCAGTTGAAAGTGGAGTAAAATATTGGCTTCTGGTCTTTTGCGCTGTGACGCTGCAGCGTTGAGTAAGTGATTCCTCAGTCACTTGCCCAAGGGTTTTCATGGAACCATTTACCCAACTCCCAGAAGACCGAAACCAAGATTATACCGCTGTGAGAACCTCAAAACTCGTAAATGAAACCTTCATTGTAAAGGTAGGTCGTAAAACGTGAACAGCCTGGAAGATCGGAGACTCTCACCGCTTTGCTGCTGACGGTACAGATTTTCAGGAAGAAAACGCTTCCTCTTTCCTTTGAAACGTCAGTAGAGTCGTCGCATCATCCCAGAATGCTTCGGCGAACTATCGGATTATGTTTCCGCGTGTATACGTCAAAGCTAAACTGCATGTCCTTTGCCCGGTTGCGCCATTAGTACGTTGTGGGATCATTGGTTTCAGATGATGACACTGTCAACTTGCTTGACGGGGCCAGCAGGTCTAGACTACACTTCCGCGACTACGCAGCGTTATGTAATGAAACGCTACCAACGGGGCACTTAACCTGTTGTGTGACACATGACAGTGTACCGTAACAATGGAGTATTCTTACCGTGAAATTCCTGCTCTGTAACGAAAAGATGTGACGTCAAAAGTTACGTCTGTCTGGCTGTTTGAGCCATGCCAAGACTTGTAAGTCGACTTATAACTAGCGAGCAACAGCAGCGCCGAACCGGCGTTTACTGTACTCGTAAATCAGTTTGAATTTCTAGTGGATTGTTAGCAAAAATCAGAAACAGAAAACGCAAATTAACGCGGAAGAATAAGATGTTTGTATATTACCCGAGCGTAACTACCCGTTCTTCGTTCGGGACGGTATCACTGCCCTTGTAAATATACAAATATTAGTAGTTAGAACGTTAAAGGAAAACAGACAGTTATGTTAAGCAACTGAATTATATTTGCGCAAATAAAAGTAAAGGCTTTGGAATGATAATTTAGAGTGCAACCGGAAATGTCTACCACACTACTTGCACATCCTTGTAGCAACTGTGGATACCGTGCATATCTGTGATATTAAGAAATTTTTGTGTTCCGCGTTAGGTTTGCGAACACGCACACACATTCCGAATAGATTCGGGTCAACACATAATGCGTTCAGATTTCTGTGTTCTATTCCGATTATGCTTAATTATATTTTCTGTGACGTCAGTGCGTAATTATGTAATTCTGGCAGGCATGTACCGTGTGAATAATGCCCTTGTAAAAAATGTTCGGAAAATGAAGAACCTACTGTTATTTAGCCCCAGTTTGAGCACGCTTCATTACAGTGCGTATATGTATCTTCTAAAACTGAGCAATCAGTCCCTACTTTGATCTGCTTCCGAATGCTACGCCTGTATAGAGCATGCTGCAGCTCATATAGCCAAGTTAAACGTATATTGCACTTTTTCATATCTGCTTTTCATGTGGTTTTAATTCATGCTAGCAAAGGGTAAATTAAAAATCAACGTTATGATTTGTCATATTGGCATGTAAATGCATTTCTAATCTAACAAAGCGAGTGGATCTGGGTTTCAGTCCATCGTGTATACGTTTAAGTGTGATTTTAACTTGAACCTACTCCAACGAAGGCCAGTATTTGTGTGTGATTTAATTTAACCTAATTGCTCATTGACTGTGAAGACACTATCAGAGCATTTTTCCATTAACCAATTTTCTGCTGTTTTTAAGTCCGTGGCGCCTCATAGTGATGGCTTTTTCAATTAAACGTTTGCTACCCTTTGATACTTCGGTAAACGCGAGATACATTTTGGGCGCTTTGGCAAAGTTGCGGAAAGCGATACTTAGTTTCATGTCTGTCCATCCGCATAGAGCATTTCGGTTCCCGCTGGACGGATTTCTATCCAATGTTATGCAGGTGGGTTTTACAAGAAGGTGTCGAAAAGAATTCAAGTTTGGGATAAACTGGATGAAGAATTCGGATACTTTATATGGAGATGTACGTAATCTACACGATCACCCTTTGTAACTTTGTTGTCCCGACGTGCTCATTCTGATAGGAGAACCTCTTACCGGGAGACGGTTGTGGTTCATCGAATGACATTTAGTTTAAGTTATTTTCTTTTTACTTATGTTTTATTTATTAATGTTATTCTTGATATAATAAATGGAGTGCTATGTCTAACTAAACTACTATACCATCTTTTTTTAGGAAACTGACGCAGTCACTTCTCTGTACTCCCTCACACCATACTCGCACGCGACTGCTTTCACACTGGATGGCTAGCGTCCGTTAACCGCTCCCAACCGTTTCAGCGTTTAAATCTCTCCCCTCCTATCACCAACGGTTCTGAACATACGTTGACAGATTAAACCCAAAACGTACGGCTATGAACCGTCCGTAACTGACGCCAGCAAACCTAAAAAGCAAATACATAAAAAATGTTCGGCTACAGTAAATTCGTGACTGCTGTGGTTTAAAAAGTTACTGTGGTTGCTGTGGATATTAATCGACACTACTCTGCCTTTTCGGGGGATGCTATTTGCATTGTGCATAATTAAGGACAAAAACACGCATTCTGAAAATTTAAACCTTATTAATTAGTCGAAGAGTACGAAATTAGATATATTGTATTTAGGTTTTATGTTTTTTGGATGAGTCTATGATACTAAAATCCCCGAACCGTTTTCTGTGTATCCATCTCTGTGACGTAACAGTTTTTAGCGTCTTTCGCACAATCCTTTATATGGTCTGCAAGAGATGGAAGTAGCGCAGTATTTGGCATGTGGTGCACGCATCTGAGGCGGTGGTTATATGCATGAAACTTTACGGCCTGGATGCTTTCCTGGATCTGACACTGAAATTTAATCTGACGTAGCGAAGTATAAACTAAATTGATAAAACTTTGTGCGCCTCAGGCCAGCTTCGTGAAGGGTCTGATCATACACACAGCCGCCAAGACACGTCACTCACCAGGTGCCTCGTGGTTCTTATGCAGTTTCTGAAATACATATTGACCCACAAACTTCGTTCAGTTCGTCTTGTTGCTGTTTCCTCATGTTTCGCTTCGGAAGTTACTAGAACGAGCCGTATTGCTGAACTTGAAAGAAGAAACGTCTTTAACTCTATTCGCAGCCAATCTAATGTGAATACATAACGGTGTGGGTCGTTAAAGTAATCAGTTATGACGTTAATGTGGCTAATGAGGTTGAGGAAATTTCTTGTTTTTATTCTGAAGTACCGATATAAAGCAGTAACGTCGAAGAAGAGTGGTGTGCATGATTACCGCTGCCCGTTAAACAGTCAGCAGTTTGTAATACTGTTTTAAGACATATAATGCAACTGCGGATAATTTTTCTCAAAAAAGAAGAAGAAATGTAGATGTCTCTGTATGCGCCGTGAAGGCGTATAGGATACTGGAGGTATAGCTCCACTCGTTCTTAATCTTGGCGTTGGATAGAAATTGGTGTTCAGCCTCGTGCCCCGGCCGCTTTGACCCCGATGAAAGGACCTTCGTTGCCCATTGAATAAGAGGCTGGGTGGGCTCCAGACCCGCTATGGATGTTCTGAAGAAGAGAAAAATGTCTTCTTTGTGTAGGAAATCGAACCTAGGACTGTGAATATCGTCAGATTGTCACTGTGCTGAGTATGCTTACTCGGCTCCTAAAAAAAAAAAAGAGTGGGAACTTGTCCCGTGTATTCCTTTCCTGATACATTTTCCAGTTGATGTAAATTCGGATGCAATGATCTTTATCTCTGCTGTTTTCGAGGTTTTATGTAGAATCTACGTCATTGGTCATGTTCATTTACTGTGGCGACTGTTTGCCGTTGCAGAGCCAGTCACAAGCAAATATGCAGTACACATGTCCCCGAGCGCAGGAAAATTTGAACTCTTCATGCGTGGGTTAGCGTGCAGTATTGTGTGTGTGTGCTTGGCGAGTGATGACCGAGCGGCTGGAACGGAGAGTTTTTGTTCGTCTCTTTTACATCTGTACTTTGGACGGTCTCAGTGCGTTGGTGCAATATTTGCAATAAAACGAATAGTGTTCATTTGCGTTACTTTTGCAAGCTATGGATCATGGAAATGGTGTGGGCGCAAGTTTTATGAAATATATTCCTCGTCGATAGAGTCGTGTAATAAAACATGCAAAGTAGTTAAAATTATTCGAATTACAATTTTAGTTCTAGGGCAGGGGGAAGGGTGTAAACGAAACAATTTTTATTGGAGTAGGGATTTTTTACGTTCATTGCGAACGTAAACGTCCAATGTAACGTGCTGATGTTGCTAAAATCCGCACTGAAGTCGTGAAGTTTCATTTACTTCACCCAAAACCATAGAAAATGCGGGCAAAATCGTCCGGCAGTGCTTATCGAAGAAACAACTTCAGATCATTAGGGGGCGTACGTTAGTTCCAGTCAGAATTATTCGTGAGATCTAACTGAAGAATTGTCAGTGTAGGGAAATACGCTTTAACTGAAACAGCTGAAACGCAACTTTGAATGAGACAAATTACCAGTACTTCAAGACAAGATTTGAACACGTGTCGGGAAATAGATAAACTGGAGGTCAGCATTTCGAAGCTCTAGAATGAAATAATGTAAGTTAAACTGCACAAGAAAAACGGAATCTAAATTCCCGGCAGAAGTAGTCTTCGTATGCGATAGAACTCGCATCACAGCTGCGTTGCACAGACAGATGACAAGAAGACTTTTGTGTACTTCGCTTCCTTAAGTATCTCTTCAGTTCGGAATATTTTATTTTTCCATCTCGTTTGAAAAATAGTGAATATTAATATCGAAATAGTATGTGTTTAAGTTTCTATTTGTTTGTAGTCTTGTCCCTCACCCTTTGAGAAGAACTAAGATTGAGGGTGTTTGACAGCAGTATAATATTTGGATCTAGGAGGGAGGAAGTGACAGGAAGGCAGGAAAAATATAAAATTTAGGGTATAATGAGGAGATTTATAATTTGTGCTTCTCAACAAGATATAAGAACATTGAATTTATGAAGTTTGGGATTGAGGTGGCATGTATCAGGGATGGTAGGAAATGAGAAGTGTTTTCTAGATTTTTGTCGGAAGACACGAAAAGTCAAAACTAATTAGTAGTAGACGTAAGGATTCGAAGGTGTGAGTTGGACTCATCTGGCTCAAGATAGGTGCCAATTGTGGGTTGTATTTGACACGGCAGTGACTCTTCGAGTTCCTTAAATTCTGTAAACTTCTCGACTAGCTGAGGAACCGTTAGTTCCTCAAGACTCTGCTTCTATGGTTTTGATAACTGCGTAAGTTTCCATTTGCAATACCAGCGCCATGCTGCGGGCGTTTCTTGTGAAGGAATCGGTTGTACAACAATCCTTCAACATCTCATTACGTTTCATGTATTAGCTAAGCAAAGAGATTTATTTGTTCGTATGCCGGTGAAAACTGTTATGTGTGTGCGTGTGTGTGTGTGTGTGTGTGTGTGTGTGAGCGGAGGCTATGGCCTCTGGCTCATTCTGCACTATCTGTCCATTATTTCGTACAACTAGTCTTGCTCCCAGCTCCGCCTGAGTCTATTCAGCCACAAAAAGACCATCAAAAACACTACTAAGTCACACAGGAGCTACATCTGTTTGGCGTTTTGTTGAGACCACTTTCTGCACAGTCAGCGGTCACTGTAGCTGTCATCCTGCAGAGATTGGGTTTACCCGAGATTTGGATTTGTTGCAGCAATTTTTATATTGATCCCAGCCTTCTGGGATATGATTCCTTGTAGATCGGTTAGAATCAGCCAATCTTGTGGAGAAATTTACTGCTATCCTCTGTTACACCTCTAAAGCCACAGAACAATTGAGTATGTGTACTGACTGTAGCAGAGTGGCGACTGTTCATATCAACTGAACTGTGAAGAGAGTATAGGAAGGCTGTCTGCAGTAACAGAATGCCTGCTGGCCTGCAGCTACTCTACCACAACGACAGCGTTTCGCTTCCCCTACAAGCAGTTTGAAGCACTAGAAGATGAGGATATCCTTGGCTTAATTAAACACGACGCCTTGAAGTGAAATCTGAGATGCAGGAGTAGCTCCGTACATTCTTAACCTCGGCAGTAGATCGTGTGGTAAATTGTTTATTAGATGCTTAGACGGTGAGTGTGAACACCAAATTATGATTTACTTCTCTGTTGATTATCTCATGTTAGCATCGCCACGGCAGTCGGAAGATTTATCGCTTTGCAGCGGAGATGAGACACAGGGTTGATGCGCACGCATATTTCAGTGTCGGCTTGATTCAGGGCCAATTTCGGCTTCATTGTCATTATTGTAATTAAGCAGAGTGAAAACCCGGACGGATTTTAGTACATACGTTGATCAGGTAAGCATCAGCAACAGACTGGTTCAAAACATAAAGTGATTAAATACTACTTTGTGGAAATTTGACGAGGACTGAAATCTGAATTGAAAGGTCTGACGCCGTGGGGCAGACGACTTCTTGAGGAGCGAAGGGTTCATCCGCTGGTCAAGAAATACCCCGAATTTTGTGAAACCAGACGGTTTGTTACCGTGTTCATAAGATCCCGCCACTTGTCTCTATACTGGGCCAGATAGATTATAAAAGGGTAAGTTACCGACTTAATTATGAGCGAAGAATATCAAAGAAGTGTTCAGTACATTAGGAAGATAATTTGCACTTTGGGGTATGAGTGTCTGACTTGGTAATTTCAGCACAGTATTTATTGAAAATAATTTTTATTTATACCGTCACCTAACAATAACGCAGTTTGCTTGGTGCAAAAAATGTGCTCTGATGTATAACACTTATAAAGTGTTGGGACACAACGAGCTAGCCCTCGCGAGAACAGTAATTTGCACGAGCATTGCTTTCTGCACTGTAGAAATGTCCAAGTTTCTTTTATCTCCCCCTCCCTCCCCCCATCTTTCCATCTAACAAGGCGACTTCATTGCCTGTAGTTTTACATTGAATTATGGCAGCGGACACTACATAGAAATCACAATTTTGCAAGCTACGATGTCCGACTCTTAGTAGCTAAATATGTGCAATCCACCTAATCGGTCACCCTCGCCTCATATAGGCCTAGCAGTCAGCTGATCGCCAGTCCAGGAGAGGGCCGCTGCAACACAGCAAGTGGTCAGCTTCATGCTCCGACCTCTTTACCGTCAGGGAATGCGCCGGCTGTACCCATTGTATAGGAGACTGTTTTGGGTCTCGAGGCCAGGCAGTCTGGACGGTTTAAAAAAAAAAAGGAAATATTTTTGTCCTTTCCGGAAATCGAACAAAGATTTCTCGGCCGTTCAGTCCGAAACGGTTTGTCTGTGTTGACTGAGTCCATGTAATGCACAGAGTACAGTTATGAAAGTTAAGTTCTGGATTTGGTTGAGCGTGCCTGGAGCTGTTTGCTGCGTTCTTCACAAAGGGATGTAGGCCTATTAACGAAAAGTTATACAGAGTCTTGTAGTAGAAACTTGAGAAACGCTCTTGTTCGCGTCTTCGCTGTGCAGGGTATTTTCAATTCCGCCGTTGCTTGATGCACCACTAACAAATTTTCTAGAGATGTAAATAAACTACGCAATAAACTAGATGTATATAGTATAAACAGTAGAATTTCACGGCAGTAATTTTGTTCTGTACACTGTTGGCAGGAATTATACACTGTATTGTGTCGTTACAAAATATGAGTGAGAACAATCGCTATATCCGTGTGCATTGTGACATACGGTTGTAGTACATACAGTGCAGGCTGCACACCCACTAGGGCAGTCTTAGCAGGTTTTATTTGCTTTGAAGTTTACTTCGGTTGTGATATAACTTGAAATGCGGACAGCTTTACCTTTATCGCTGGTGCTTTAGCCGTTACGTGTACTATTCCAATGCTTTAGCGTGCATTGCAGACGCCATCCTTAGGGTGAGTTGCAGCAAAAGAGGGCATAATAATGTGGCTGGAGCGTAATTCTGCCGAATGGGAAGGCGTAAATGTATGTTTTGGGGTGTAGTGTTATCCAATGGGAAGGAGACACGTGCTCAGGAATTAGATTTGGTGGAAGAATAGAGAAGTTAATTTTGATAACCAGATATTTTATGGTTCATAGCAGGATGACTCATATTTGTACTTGTCATGAAATGTTAACACTTTAAAGTTTAGTGGTTATTTTATGTATCACCAGTTTAAAATTAAAAAATTCTACACCTTGTCAGCCCAGTACGTGCATTAATGATTTTCGTATTATTTTTACAACAAAGAGCCATTATATCCCAATGCTTTGCAACTGAGAGTGTGTTTACTGTGCGGTGCGAACAGAATATCTTTCAGAACGATCTACAGTCGTGCTGATTTCAAGGGAAGGGATGGCTGTTGTCAGCACTCGATTACGTGTGTTGCCATGTGAACAAGAAAAGCAGTTTACGCGGAAACAGAAAATCTGGTCCAGTGACAGCCTATATCTGTACCTAGTCAATAAATTAAAATCAGGATATGCGACGGATTAGAAACCTTTACGTAGACCCAACCCGCCTGAGGATGTGGTGCAACGTAGTTAACAAGTTGCCGGACCTGGTCCTAAAGCATCATCCGCCATTTATATAATCAGCTGTGCACAGCAAAACAGCCGATCCAAAGGTTTATATTTTAAAGATAATAAAAGATCCTAATACATTCCAGTATATCACAGATTATAAGACAAAGATCATGCAGTTCGTCATGATCTTCTTCAGGCCGCAAAGAACGACACCTTTACTGGTAACATTTTCTTCGTTTTCAAAGCCTCAAGTCTGAAGTTATATTAACATGCATAGTTGTGGAATACGGGCTGAGGTGCAGCCAGATGCAAACCATGAATGGCGATGAACGCAATAGATGTGAATGTATGGCTAGGCTTCACGCAGGTCAAACTCTGTGATCCCTTCGTGTTTGCAGAGGGTGCAGTCTGTGGAAACACTTATCTGGATATGTTACAGGAGGTTTGGATATCACAGCTAGTGTGATGGAATTCTTGATACTCTTTTTCGATAGCATGAGGCAGCACCATCTAATTTGCTGGGTGTTGTGCTGGAGCACCCGATTGAAGCCTTTCCTGACAGGTGGATAAGCAGAGCTTCGTCAAGACTGCGGGCACTACGCGGACCCGATTTGATGCCCGTATATTTCTTGTTTGGCGCCTAATCAAATCAGGGTTTAAAAAAAAAGAATTAATGAATTCCCAGAACTGTGAAATTGCATTTACTCTGAAATCAAGACAGTTAAGCACATATGCTACAGTGGAACGTCCAAGAGTGATTTGCAATTGGGGCGTGAACATACTCTGTTATACTAAAAATACTTTTATGTGCAATGTTAATAAACATATGTGACAAAAATATTTTAGTTTCTTAATCAAAATGTGTGGGGATATTTTGATCAGTACGTATCAGGTTTGTTTCGTCAACACATAAATTTTGGAAGATATACTGGATTAATAGAGGACATAGTGGATAGGTGAAGGAAATTTCCGTCTGCAGAACATCGGAAGCCTTGTCTCACTTGTCTGTTAACAAAAACGGAAGGTTAAAGTTATCTAATACCAAGACCACAATCTTAGACAAACCTGAGTCATTTCCATTCTCCTCTCTTTTTCAAAATTTATTTCTCAAGAATCCGTACTTACCTTACTACCTTACAGTATGTTTCTGTCTCTCAAATTGGCTATTTTCAAAGGGATTTTTTTTTAACAAATTTCTGACTGCATTTCTTGGAGAACGCTTCAATATAGTTTCGCATATATTGAACAAAATCTCGGACGGAAGGCAAAGGAGAAAATAGAACTACTATATGAAGGGTAGGGTTAGGGTTACTAACCTTTCGCCCAGAAGTGTTCGGTGTTTCGAAACTTTTCCTCAAAGTTTAGCACTTCGAGAAGTAATTTTCAGTGACTTGTCATCGATATGGCGAAGTTTCATGTCTTTTACACAGTAGGGTCAAACTTTCAGAGGTCTGTGCGTTGAGGGACTTTATGATTTCACGTGACTCGAGTTCATTTCTCGCTGCTGGTTCATATCGCATTCAGTGAAGTTGACAGTATTCTGTAAACCGCGCACAGAGTATTAGGAAGTTCTGTAATGAGACTTGCTTTTATGGAATTTTTGGAATATGAGACTGCAGTACGCACGGAGGGTGAATGTTAAGGTACAATTTTCTGATATGTGACGCTGTGTAGTCTGGTAGATGAATGCAAACGTTTCGGAGAACTTCTTTCAATAAAACCAACCAGATGCACTAAATTCTCAAATTTATTTTTGGAATAAAACTCAACATGCTTCGGACAGTTCCTCTGTCCATCATTAGTAGTTCTTTACTGTACACACAGCAATGGTATATGTCATATAGGTTTGCTGTCAGCTTGCGAGCAGGATCAGGACGGAACGGTTCCGTCCTGATCCTGCTCGCAAGCTGTGTGACATATACCATTGCTGCGTGTGCAGTGAAAAACTCCTGATGATGGTCAGAGGAACTGTCCGAAACATGTTGAGTTTTATTCCAAAAATAAATTTGAGAATTTAGCGCATCTAGTTGTTTTTTTTATTATAATTTATCAGGATGCACGGTCACTTGAACGTCCAAAAAATAGTTTCGAGGAACTTCTTGCTTCCATTTTCACAGTACATTTAATTCTGCAGCGTGGACCTCCAACCCGAGCACTTGATCTTAAAACAGGCCTCAAATAAAGGAATGAATGAACTCTTAACGAAAATCTCTTGCTCTGTATAATCCGATGTATGTTCTTTCAATATTGTCATCACACAGACAAGTTTAGCTACCCCTCAGAAGATTTATTTCCACTGCAAACCAAAGTTCTCCTGATAAGATTATACGAAAACTTATCGCTTAGAGCGTGCTTAGACTCGAATTCTTTGTCCCCTGTTTGTAGTAAATAACTTTATCCTCAGACAGCAGGCGAACGTAGCGCACTAAAATCTGTCAGAGAGATGCGGTTTGGGAAACATTGGAGCGATGAAGCTTTTTGTGCTGTCCTTGGGGACTGAGATGAGGTGATTGAAGCAGACTTGATGTTAGGGTAGGATATAAAAGGTGGCCGAATCTGCAGTAAAGTATAAACCGACTTTGTTGACCGAGACAACATCTGACAGGCTGTACACCGTAACGTAGTGCACAACGGAATTCTTTGCCGTTTACCTATCCTAGACCTGTGTGCTGTCTGCGTGTAAAATGGGATTAACGGTTGGTGTGTTTAATAATTGCAAGGCGGCAGTGCACATGCAAACGTAACGCCGAGGCGCACATATGTAACAATTGTTGCCGGACAAAGCACTCAGTGCACATATTCCTAATTTATCTGTAGCATTAGTTATCCAGGATGCAAGGCGCATGGACCTTATTATATTATCATTTGTGGCCTATTTGGTTCTACCATATTTTATTATATTAATAGTGTACGTCAGCACAACTGTTTTTATTACACAAGGTAATTACATACGCTACATGTTTCGACTATTGCACAGTCATCTTCAGGCCTATTCTTTACATGTTAAGTCACAGGATACTGATAAGGCTTAAGTATTTCACTGATGTAAACACACTGGGATCCCAATATGTGCACAGCATCCTGTGACTTAACATGTAAAGAATAGGCCTGAAGATGACTGTTCAATAGTCGAAACATGTAGCGTATGTAATTACCTTGTGTAATAAAAACAGCTGTGCTGACGTACACTACTAATGTCATAATACGTACCCAAGCACATCGTGTTACCTCCATTCAAGTTCTACCATATTTTTCAACATTATCTCATGTAACAGAACAATTTTAGAAAAAAAGTTATTGAACATAAAGTGGATGTTTTTATTTTCTCTACAATTGTGTCCGAAACATTTCTCAATTTAAGGAGAATTCAAAAGGATACAATCATAAATGTACATTGATCGTCACATAAAGCACCCGTTATTCTTGTCAGATTTTAATGAAACTGAATTTTCTCGACAGAGCTTATAAAAATGCTCAAATGTCAAATTTCATGAAAATGCCTCCATTGGGAGCCGAGTTAATTCCATGCGGACAGACAGACGGATAGACAGATAGGCAAGACGAAGGTAATAGTCGCTTTTTGAAATTTTGCGACTATGCCTCTAAATGAGCTTTGTGATTGGTGTGGGTGAGAACTGGTATTACCCGACAGGCCTAAGCTGTTTAGATTCTTCTTCTTATTATTATTATTATTAATTACACTTCTGAGCACCACCTATCTCGATTGTCGGTTATTATACGATATGGGTGTCTCTAGTCACAGGCCTTTTCTTCCTGGTACTTCTCTTGAACCAGCGGTGATCCCCACCGCTCAGGCTTCAAGCTTCACACTGCAGTACTTTCCGTATTATGTGTGATGTTCCAAGTATAGCTGTGTTTTGTAGTGAATCTATCGAATGTTTTCCTGGCACAGTTTCCAAATTTTTCCTTAAACTTCTCGTTACTATTCCAGCGGCTCCAATTATTACTGGTACAATCGTACATTTCAGGTTCCACATTCGCTGTATCTCTATACCTAAACTCTTTTATTTTAAATTATTGTTATTATTATTATTATTATTTGCGATATCATGAGCATTCCTAACGTATGTATGCATTAGGAGACTATAGCTTTTTATTCCGCTTTCTTTCTAATTATGATTGGTTATGTGTGTGTGTGTGTGTGTGTGTGTGTGTATGGTAACAACACGTCTGACAGACTTAACTGGTATAAGAGCATAGATGAGGATCCAACAACTCAGCCTACCAAATTTTGTCATTTTTATGAAATATAATTCCCAAAATATTTATCTTAATGTAAATGGTACTGATGTAGTTGAACTTGTCGAAGTATATGAAATTTTTGCGAAAAACGTCATTCTGTTTTTAATATGATTTTCCGTTGGGTTATCCCTCTGGTCTGTTATCCAGTGATTTTTTGCATTTGCCTGCCATTTCTAAATTGGACATTTTGAATTGTCTGCCATTTCTAAATTAGACATTTTGAAAGTTATACAACGTCTTAAACCCTCTAAGTCTGTCGGAGTTGATGAGCGAGTGGATTTCTTATGAATGGTAGCTCCACAATATTCACACCGCTGCTTAAATATATTTTCGACTTTAACCTGTCTCTGGGACACTTTCCAACGCAATGTAAACGAGCGGTTATTTTACCTATTTTGAAAAAAGAAACAGTTCTTCCTTTAGTAATTATAGACCGATCTCTCTTCTAAATACTTTTCCAAAGTTTTTGAATTAGTTACACACGATCACATGTCACATTATTTCCATATACTTGTAAATTGGATAAAAGCCAGCAAGGTTTTTCAAAATTCAAATCTACAGCTACTAATTTCGTATCGTTTCTCTTATAGTTGCTTCTCAACATCAAGTTTATTCTATTAATATTGACCTTGATAGTGCACGTGACCTTGTCACGCATTCTGTTTTACTTCAAAGACTTTGTGTTCATGGGCTTTCTGGTAGTTACGTAAACTGGTTTCGTAGTTACCTTTCTCTTCGGTGATCTTCTGTAGGCATTTTGGACACTTTTAAGTTAACTTTCGAAGATTTTGGGGAGTTCCACAGGGATGTGTTTTAGGACCCTTGCATCTTAATATTTTTATTATCGACCTGTTTAATGTAATCAAGCATTCTAAATATTTATTATTTGCATATATAATAATGCGCGTAATGTACATAATGTAATATTTGAGATATTTTATTATGCTCAGACGACAGTATACTGTCCTTTTTTTCAGTAGAATGTTACATAATAGGCGAAGTGCCATTATCGAAGTTGACTTAAGAACAGATGGACCCTCTCCCTGCCCAGAATATTTTCTGGTCGGTAGATGCAGATTTGGTGCTGAAATTTTGACATTTCGGATAGCACATCAGAAATACGTGGAAAGTCTTGAAATATGGTGCTGAAGGAGGATGGAGAGAATCAATTGGACTGATCGTGTGAGAAATCAAGAAGTATTACAACGCGGCAAGGAGAATAAGAATAAGCTACTAATGATAAAAAAGGAGGGTAAGTGGGGTGGTCACATCTTGCGTAGGAACTGCCTTCTAAAACTCGTTATTGAAGGAAAGATAGAGGGAAAGATAGAAGTGACAGGTAGACGAGGAACAAGACGTAAGCAGATACTGGATGAACTTGAGAATAAGAAAGTTACTGGAAACTGTGCAGAACTCGCTTTGCAAGAAGCAACTTTTGACCTGTCGCAACACACGCTACAGAATGAATGATGCCCAGATTTCCAGCAGTTTAATAGTTAGATGCATGAAGATTATCTGATTAATATCTCACATTAATTTCCTACCTTACAGTGAACTCTCAGTCTCCATTGAAATTATCAACCAATTAATGTTGTAAAAAAAATCCCTGTTGACTGTGGGAATTATTCGAAAAAAATAACAACTCCCTGGGGTCATAATTCGGGACGTTTCAGTGTTAAAGTAGGTGGGGAAACCTGAGGGAAAGAGACCACTTGGAAGATCCAGGCGTAGATGGGTGGATAATAGTAAGTGGAAGTGGGATGTGGGGTTATGGACTGAATCGAGTTGACTCAGGACAGGAACAGGTGGTGGGCACGTGTGAATGCGGTAATGAACCTTCGAATTCCATAAAATGCGAGGAATTTCTTGACTAGCTGAAAACCGGTAAGCTTCTCAAGATGGACTCTACTCCATGGAGTAAAGAGTAAGTAGGTCGTACATATAGTTACGACTCTGCATTAATACGTCAAACTTAAATATTAACGCTGTAGAGACCACAGGGGAGACCTAGGCGTAGATGGGTGGATAATATTAGGATGGATCTCCAGGAGGTGGTATGTGGGTATGTGGATTGGATTGGGTTGGCCCAGGATAGTGACAGGTGGCGGACGCTTGTGAGTGCCGTAATGAACCTTCAGGTTCCGTGAAATGCGGGGAATTTCTTGACTAGCTGCAAACCAGTTAGCTTCTCGAGAAGGACTCTGCACCATGGAGTAAGAAAGTAAGTAGTAGGAAAGATACAAAACGTAACAAAACTTGACGAAATTTGTGTTTATCATATTAGTCATGCTAAATACAAATATACCAGTGGTTTTTATACTACATCGGGTAATTGTGCAAAAATCGTGTTACTGGTACATATGTTGCACATTAGTTCGACATGGAGTATTTCGTACTGTAAGTATATATGACTGCCAAAAACAATTAACTGCCATATCAAAATGAAGAAAAATACATGTTAGGCCATTGATAGTAAAAGAACTAAGGTCTAAGACCTTACACAAAAGTGAATGTCTTTTCGTTTGTCACTTGACTCATATCATCGAACTAAGCCTCCATCTGCTATATTGTCTCTTCTCCATGGCTTCACCCTCCTTGTGGAAGATTTCTCCATTGTATTCACTCACATCACATCAATTTGATCTGCAGAAGTCCAGGTGTGAACGTACAAAACGTACATTCAGACATTCCACAACACAATAGGCATTACTACTCAATAAAATTTCCACAAGTTCTTTGTAAGTCTTGTTTATACATATATATATCGAGGAAGCCATGCACTACCAAACAAAAAGACTGCCAAGCTTTCTTCTTCGTAACAGCAAATTTAGCTTCCAATTCTGTAGACTGTATAATGTCATATGTAAGGTCCAGTAAATACGGCATATTGATTTCATTGTGCTTCAGATATATGATGGAACGTCTGGTGATTCACCTGTATATAATATCGCGAATGTAGCAAAGAGAGTCTGATGACAGTTTGGCAGTTTATTTTCTCGGCTAATAGAAACTGTTCGCTAACAAAACTTGCAACAAAAACATTCTTTCTAAATCAGGTGCGTTGTTGTGGAAAAGGGAGTTTTTTTTTTGCGAGAGATATCGATAGCAGTTGTTTAAATCGTTAAGTGGGAACTTCTTCGATCATAATAATCTGGCAGCGTTTAAGTCACATCTGTCGACGACAATAGTAACTGCATGCAGTTGGCACAAGAATGCCGACTTTTATGAAAAGCGACATGGCGTAATATCTTGCTCAGTGCTGACAACAGTGCAAACCCAATGGAGGCTTTCATTCAGAAACACTAATTTATCGAAGAAACATGCAGAAAATAGCGTAAGTACGTGTTTGCTACGTAGTGTAACTCGTAATTACAAAATTCAGTGTAAATCCTTCGCTTTCCTTCGTGGGTTTGCGACTTCGCAGCAGAAATAATTGTGCGTCGCAAGATATTTGGGAACTGAGTTTGTTGGACAGGTCTTGGAATGCATGAAAGACAAGTATGTGAGAAGCTGACAGTCACTCAGTAAGCCAAGAAATTCCCGACCTTTGTAGAATATGAAGTGTCATTACCGTGTTTGCTACAGCCCGCCACAATTCACAGTCTCCCCTTGCATGTCGTTAAACAACAATACTCTCGTCTTAGTGAAGTATCTTGCCTGCAGGCCTGTCGACCAACATTTTGGATAAACGTGTGAAGATCCATGTGAATATTACTGTAGTGCACGTTAAGGTTCCCCAGGCAACTAATGCTCGCCAACATATTATGATAAACAACCCACACTGTAACCTTTCGTACAGCAAACAAACCCACACGCCCTCTGAACTTTTTTACGACGCTACAATTTAACATATTTTGCTGTGCATAGTGCGTGGTATATTAATCCAATTTGTTAGCAAATATCAGCGTACTTTATCACATCGCGTGTCGCAAGTAATTTTATGACATACACTGTTCTCTGTGCTGGCGTCGTCATCAATGTCACATATTTTGACATAGTTTCTTTTACGTGCGTGTATATTTGGTGAATTTCACAACCAAGCTATTGAGTTTTGTAGCAGTACTTTTTCTTTTTGTTCTCTTTCTTAGTTGCACTTCTTTAGACACGCTTTTGTTGTTACTGTGTCCGTCTCATTCTGCAGTATTTGCCTTCACCATGCTAACAATTATACAGTGCGTATTGTACACCGTGTGCTTGCTACTAAGCAGACGACAGTATCTGTCTGAAAAATGCCTGTTGTTGTGTGTACAGTCTTGAACTCCTGATGATGGACGGAAAGATCTTCCGAAACATGTAGAGTGTCATTCCAAAATAAAATAAATCTGATAAATTGTTGCATCTAGTTGGTTTTACTATAGAAATAATTTCTGACAGACTTTGCGTCTGATGCACGGTACATATTAGTGCGGTAAATGAAGCCGAAGCTATAAAGTAATATGACTGAACTTTAGTTATACTGTGTGCATAAGGATCAACAGTAGAGACTTCTGCAGGATTAAATTTTATGGATGAAACTTGATAATCCCGTTGCCTGCCGATCACTCAAATTGGAAGCCCGTGCTGGACATCAGGCCATTTCGTGTGGGATTTGTGGTGGTCATATTGACAGTGGAACACGTTTTTCTCCAAGTACTTAGTTTGTTCCCTGCTGTGCCCCACGCACGTTCATTCATTTCGTCGATGCTGTGTGATACTGGTGACTGAAAAAGTTATGAAATAAAACGCCTGCCCCAATGTTTTCGTAGTACTTGCAATTTAACTTAATAAATAAATAAATGTAGAATTATATAAATCACACCGTTGACGTGTTTGTTATATTACATGCTTACAGAGAAACGTGGGAAGCAACATACTATTTTGAATATATATTAGCACGCCATATTTCAGGGTTCTCCCGTAAGTGACTTTAATGTATTTACACAAACGCCATATGGATATTGTTCTTGTGAAGGCTTCAATAGTCGGGTAAGTTATGTGACATCATGTGGCCTGATGTTCATATGAAGTTATATGAATATCTGCTGGTTGGTTAAAACGTTTTTGGGTAAAGTAGACACATTGATGTGATAAACGAAGCCTGTCCCTTAGAGATAAGTGAAGGAGACTAAATAATGGCTCAACATCGTCAAAATAACTAAGTATAAGCGACACCATATTGCAGAGGTGGACAGCTGCAGGAGCTTTGGGAGCCGTAACATAGGCAAGTACCACGTCTCTCTCATGAAGTCGAGCGTAAGGTAGTAACAGTGCGCACTGCCTGAATGAACACAGCCTGCACGAGTCACACCCGTGACACACAGTCTGCTTGTGGCCAGCACTGCCATGCGGGAAAAGTGTAATGAAGGGTCCAAAAGTGCCGTGGTTATAAATTGTTGGAAGAGTTACAACGACATGGGCTAGAATGAGTGTAATTATTAGGATGGGAAGGCCGCCAGTAGAATAGTAGGCCATTTTACGTATCGTTGTTTTAGATTTATTGGTAGGAGAATTTTAAAAATCATTGTTACAGAATTTATGGTCTAATGACATCTTTTTACGACCAAGTTTCTGGATTGTGACGAACAACTCAAACACACGTAAGGGTAAAACCAACCACCATTTTGATCATGCATACAACCTCGCACGTCCGGGTTCGTTACCCACGCAAGCTGCTCTTTGACTTTTATAAATTACACTAAGTGTATGACTGTTGCGACTAAGACGACTACATACACTTAGCACTGACGGCACAGCACTACATACACTTAACAATGACGGCACAGCACTACATACACTTAGCACTGACGGCACAGCACTACATACACTTAACACTGACGGCACAGCACTACATACACTTAGCACTGACGGCACAGCA
>Ga0123354_10002243_pt1 | contig 25213 bp, 22 predicted proteins | sample TergutLab28metaG_2_FD_97872 | JGI IMG/M metagenome (GOLD analysis project Ga0123354, IMG submission 97872) | Labiotermes labralis P4 segment gut microbial communities from Petit-Saut dam, French Guiana - Lab288 P4 | ecosystem: Host-associated > Arthropoda: Insects > Digestive system > Gut ...
AGTCATTGATGCTCCTATACAAATCCCTAATGTTGTGAATCTAGACCAAGACAAGTCTAGGATTTTGCCTATCACAGTGTGAAAAAACAAACCTCTTGCTGTTAGCTTCAAGTTCCTCAATTTTAGCTCTCAAATATTCCTTCTTTTTATTCCTGAAATGGCTGAAATGTGTAGTTGATTTGTTAAATAGTAAAGTTGTATTCTGAATGAGAACACCGGGACTTTTAGTTTGTAAAAGTCACAAAATAAAAGCATCAACCATTCATGCAACAAGTGCCTTATCATGAAACAGAAAATTCTGTCCATGAAATAGCAGTGAAATATTTATTTAATCATGATTACCAATTATGAAAATGGAATACAGGGCTCAGATTTCCTTCTTTCAGAGCATACCAAATTTACAGTATGTCTTAAAAATTTGACATGCCAAGAATGCCAAAAGTAACTAGCATTAACAACACTGTTGCTGATTGCTGACAAGTGATGCCGAGACCTACGGTACCTAGTGTGTCCATTGGTTCCGAGTGTTAAGCATGCAGGCACACAGTGCAGAATGTTTCTCAAGATCATATTAGTAAGCGCAATTTATTCTCTTTCCTAAATGTTAACATTAAGCATCTCGATCCTACACAATTCTTGAACCATTTAATGTTTTGATAATTAAAAATTTATTAAGAATACACATATATTTACTATTAAAGTTTCTTAATATAACATGTCTGAAATTACAACATATTATGTTGCTTCAGAAACTGGCTGTTCAGGTATTAATGTGTTTAATATCTTTATTAAATTCAATGCATATATATGTAGGCTATTATAGTTCATGAACCTGCAGAACACTAGTACCTGTGATACACAGCTATATGCTCCACCTTCCACTTTTTACGAATATCTTCACACACTTTTTCCATTGCTTTCACTGCCATTGGTTCATATGCTTCATATTCCAACCGTACAACCTGTTATTCACAAAAAAAAAAAATCAAATTATTCATAGTAATAATCCTTCTATATCATGACAAGTGTAACTAAACATTTTACAGTTTGTTGGCACTGCCATCTGTACATAACGAAATGAAGCCTGATAAAAAATCACACACTGACACACTGATACTAACAATACCAAAGCTTGATGACAAACTAGCAAGCTTCCAACCCTTCTGCTTGGATACACTTATTCTTGCACCTCATCCACTGCTGGAAGCACCTCATACTATGTGTTGGAGATGTATATGAGTTGCTGTATTGTGTTAAGTTCCATCAGATCCACATCCTCAAATCTTGTACGTTCCAAGGTGTTCTAAGTTGGTGGAAGAGGGAAGTGCCACATGGGACCATATTTGGGAGGTATGGTGGTTGACACACCTGTGGAATGTGGCTAAAAACTGCTACACAAGTTGGGACAAGTGCCCCAGTGCACTGCTGTAATTAATTTTCCACCAGATCACCATTTTCTTCGCTGTTTCCTGTTAAGTGAATCACAGAGACATCCTAGTGTTTCTCAATAAAATTGCTGGTTTACGGTTTGACCTTGTGGAGCAAATTCATGGTGCACAATACCCTTATTGATCCAAAAATGCTACAAGCATCACCTTTAACTGGCATCAAATATAGCACACTTCTGTGGATCATGCTGATGAAGATATTTTACAATGTGATGAATGTTGTTTAATTTTGGGGTCAAACCACACACCATTTTTCACCAGCAGTTACAAAGTTTCTAAAGACATTTTTGTCTGCTTCTACATACTCCAGCAAAATAGAGGTTTCAGAGGCAGTGCTTCTTCTGCTCCACTGTCAGCAGCTGTGAGACAAACTTTGCTGACACGTCTTATTCCCATATCTTTAGTTAAAATCGAATGGCATGAGCCAAAAGAAACTACTACTTCCTCAGCTACCTCCCTATCAGTTAGACTTTGATCTTCTCTCTCCAAATCAAGCACTTCTGCTAACACTTCGTCATTTTTGCTTGATGGAGGATGACCAGAATGCTTGTCACTTGCCACAGATGTGCACACATTTTCAAAGCAGCAAAACCAATAGCAAATGTGTATACAGGTCATGGCATCCTCTTGAAAGGCAGTTTTAATCATTTCATAAGTTTGGGTTCTGAAGCTGTCCAGTTCTGTGCAAAATTTGATACACATGCAAAGTTCTGTACTCTTGGGTGACAAGAAATTGATGCATGACCAAAACACTATTTATGATGATAACATAAGACTGAATGGCTACAGTGAAGTCTTGCTGATTGTGGGCATGCATGAACATGTAAAGACAAGCTCAAAAAATGTCTCATCACAGTGTGACATAAAGTACTAAAGAAATAAACACAGTCTGGATACTTTTTCATCAGACCCCATACACCTGGATAAAGCACGATCAAAACTCACAATCAATTTATCTACACTGTTGACAAATAAGAAGTCAGTTGCTGTTCATTATTCATAACTTTGAAGTCCAACAGAAGCACATGCCTATAAATCTCATTAACAGCTCCATCTCTTGCCAATTTTGAATAAATAATCTTTTCTATTATATAAAATAAAGAGCATCCATATAAGGTAAAATGTGTTCCAACTGGAACTCACAAATTACAGACTTCCAGTTCCCACATATCTCATGTTAATGAAGTGTTCATGTAACATTCGTTTACATTGCAACAAGTGCAGTTTAGATGACTGGCCAGTGCACTAAGCTTATGGGTTGAGGGACACAGGGCTCAATCCTACTGAAATCGGCATTTATTGCTTGGAATTGTACAACGTTACTTCCAGAGTATCATTACCACATCCACTAATACAGAACTACTACAGTAGAATTCCTTTTATCAGGCACACACTGGACTAAACAGGTGCTAGACTATAAAATATTCTGGACTATAAGACAGTACCTACACTGACCTACAGTCTTATAGTAATTTGTATTTAATGCCCCTATACTTGGGCTGCATAATTAATCAGAGTATTCCATTTGGATATGTCCCTAGCTGCTGGTTCTTTAAAATTTCCAGCCCTCGCAGACTGTGCACGTCACTTTATTTCATTATAAAAAAGACAGGTTTGTTGATTATCACAGACCCACTCACAGGTTTTCCTTCAGAACATATTGCTGTAAATGAGTTACACAACAACTTGTCCATTTGTGCTAATTAGACTCTTCCAATATCTGTCACCTTCAAGGCCCTTCACACTTTCACTTGATGCTATAAACAATAATTGGTCCTTCCAGTTCTGTGTGTTATATATAGCTGACAATCCAATGCTAAATGAAGTCACAACTTCTCTTCAGCTTTTGCAACTTTCAAGCCTCATAATTATTTCAAGTCTCCGAGGAATTGTTAAGCATTTCCTCTTGCCAGCAGTACCATGTTTATCCATCTTTCTACTTCCTGCAGCCATTATACACCAGTAAGTCAGTAATTATCCGCAATGTATGTTTAACATTTATTAAAACAAGAGTAAATATCTTACAAGTACATCATTTTTCAACATACTCCTCTTTCTTTTCAATGCACTTTGTCCATCGCTGCACAATCTTCTTTTTGCCCTCATAAAAAAATTTTGGGGCTGAGAGACAAGCCACACATGCACTGTTGCCTTCAGATGCTGGTCCATGGCTTGTTTAAGTGGACCAAACAGGTGAGTGTCTGTAGCGGCGAGGTCAGGACTATATGGAGGATGCTCCAATACCTCAAAGTTTATTTTTTTAAATGTTTCAACAGTGTGGGCAGCAATGTGAGGACAGGTACAACACAACACCTTCTGACAACAGTCCTCTTCATTTGCTTCAAACTGCAAGCTATAGCTTGTCACACAGCATATCACCACAGCGAGCACTGTTCAATGTGTAACCCCTCTCTTGATAATGTTCCAGTAGTAGCCCTTGTTGAGTCCCAAAAACCTGAAAACATAAGCCTTCCTGCAGTTGGACATGTTTTGAACTTCCTCTTGGCTGGCAAATGAGGATTTTTCCATTCCATACTCTGGCATTTACTCTCTGGCTCATAATGGTGAATCCATATTTCATCTCCTGTGACGATTCTTTCCAAAAAGTGGTCACCTCCAGCACCATAGCGATCCAAAAGCCATTCACAGATATCCAAACACTTCTCTTTGTGCAATTCTGTGAGTTGCTTTTGGACCCATCATGAAAAGACTCTACAGATGGCAAGCCTGTTGTGGATAATTTCATAGGCTGAACCACGACTAATTTGCAGTTTATGTGCCACTTCATCAATAGTCACCCATCTGTTCTGCAGGATCATGCCAAAAACTTGTTGCGTGTTTGCATCAGTAATGGACATGGATGGACGTCCGTCTCCTTCCTCATTCTTAATGCTTGTGCAACCATTCCTTAACCTCTCATTCCACTCATAGGCAATCTGTTGAGACACCACACTGTCCCCATACTGCACTGACATCCTTCTATGCATTTCAGCACCTGTTATAATTTCAGCCCATAAAAATTGCCTCACTGCCCTCTACTCTTCTTTGATGCAAATGAAAAGCGGAGCATCCATGTTGTGGCACAAATCTCACAATAGAAATGGACTATCAAGGTCACACTTTCACCACAATGGTAACAGAGAGGTAGACAATGTGTATCACATCATGCCCAACAAGTGGTGCAGCCAACTGCAAAACACGTACCAACATTTTGGATAATTTTTGACTCACCTACATAAAAGCCTGATTGGCTTGGTAAGTTCCAGAAACCCAAGATAAAGTCACAGGATCAGTATACACACCAGAAGTTACAGACAGCAGTAACTTCCAGTCTTGGGACTACATTCCTCAAGTGCTGAACTATGAAGAGCGCCAGATTACCAGAGGTGCTGGATTAAGGCATTACACTGTACTACTACTACTACTACTACTACTACTTTGATTGGGACATAAAAGCATGGGACAGAAATTTGAACAATGATAGTCATCACTCTTTCTCTCTTGCTGTAAATGGTTTTTTGTCTGTTCTGTAAAGTTCCAACTTACTTATACACCAAGCTTTGTGGTAAAGTTCTGTGACTGCTATCAAATTACCTCTAGATGGAGATGCTCTGTCTGCCTTTATCAATGTGAAAGTGCTCTTACTGGTAACAAGATTGGCAATATGTGTATTGAGGTGCATACATGTAACCAATTTCACCATAGAAGAGCAGTTAAGTATTTCACATTCCAAGTGTGTGCCTGTAGCCTTACTCACCCAGCATGCAATGCACAATGGCTGTATTGTCATACAAGGCCTTTCTTGATTCTACCATATTATTCCACATTGTCTCATAAATGGCACAATTTTTGGAAACAAAATTATTGAACATAAAATGTGTGCTTTGATTATCTCTACAACTTTGTCTGGAAAATTTATCATTCTAAGAAGAATACAGTAAGATATTGTAAACGTACGTCTTCACATAAAGTACCTGTTATTCTTGTCAGATTTTAATGAAACTTGAATTTTCCCTGAGAGATTTTTTAAAAATACTCAAATATCAAACATCACAAAATTCTGTCCAGTGGGTGCCAAGGTGTTCCAAGGGGACGAACAGACAAGACGAAGCTCATGATTACTTTTCACAATCTTGTAAATGCACCTAAAAGAACCTTGGAGAGACTCTTACACAATCTCCTCATGATGACTGAAATAATACTGTATAAGCTGCACAATTAACCCAAAAACAACCAGGTGATGGCACATAAATAACAGTAACCATAACATGAAACAGAAATTTTCTCTCAGAACTCTTTATGTTTATACCAAACTTAATTCTTAAATGCACTGTTTCATACTTTATAAAAATACTTAATGGAAAAAGTTACAAGTTGTAGGATAGCCCAGTTAGTATATTGCCTAGGTTTGGGTAGAATGATTAGAGTTCAACTCCTGGCAAGGGCAAAAATTTTATCCTCTTCACCCCCACACCAAGAGTACTTCTGGGGCCCATCCAACCTCCCAATCAAGGGGCTCTTTCTTTTGGGAGTAATGTGGCTGGGGTATGAAGCTGACAGGCACCTTCATGACATGGTACTTAAATAGACGGAGGGACAACTTTACATTACTCCTTCCTTAAAAGAGGAAAGTCATTTTCATTTACAGCATTAGCATTTGCATAAAGAACAATTATTTTATCTCCCAATGTACCTGAGAAAGAAGGGACCAATAGAAACCGTCATAGTTATGTTATGTTTGGTGACACTTCCAGCAGTTGTGAACAAGTGTTGGGTTTTCACCTTGCTTCAGACTTTGTCCTATAACAACTGGCACATGCTCTTTTCAGCTTTTCTTTACCTTACCTGTATCAACTGCAAAGGGTACTGTGTGATAAAAATCTCTTTTCACAACAAACAAAAGTAATGTACTTACCTGTTTATTCTCAAAATTATCTCTCGTAGTGCCAACAAAAAGGCAGATAGCACCACATGATGGTGATGAAACTAAGTTTGAAATTTCATCAATATTAAGTTTTGAATTCACAAGTTTCACAAAATTCATGGTTAATGAACAGTATCTTCCTCTTACATACATAAACTTAACCTGAAAAAAAAGCATACATGTGATTACAATCTACCAAACCAATTATGTGTACATGTCTTGGACTGATACTGTGGTCATGAGAAGCAGCAAAACCTGCACTCCTCATAATAAAGGTACATAATTTTATTAGGATCATGAAATCAAGGAGAATGAGTTGGGCGTATCAAGTGGCAAGCATGGAAGACGTAAGATATATTTACAAAATTTTGGTCAGGAAACCTGAAGAAATGAAACCACTTGGAAAGTCCAAATATACTTAAAAATAAAATATAAAAAGTCAATGCTAAAGAGACATTTGGGTATAACAGTTTAGGTTCTCATGACAATAAGTATCAAGATTACAGTCTTCTGGAATGCCACATTGTGTAGTTTCATATATACCACCAATGTATTTATGGAATAAGCAGGTATCTATACCATATCCTTCAATTTAACTACATTGCATCACATCCCAAAAGACTAATCTTTATTTGGGATACTTTATTCTAGAACATAACATAAAGCTGGTCTTCCAAACATTATAAAACAGTAAGGAAAATGTTTAATGTTGTACATGTACTAATTAATCATACATGAAGAAACAGACTAAAATCCCAATTTTTACTGACTATCCACAGATCTTCCAGGATATCTGAAAACCCAAGACATTATCATACAAATCTAAGTCTTTCCTGGGCCACTAGCGACACCTTAGTGTTTTTAAAATACCCCATATCTATAGCATATGATTAGACATATGAAAGGATATCAGCTGCAGACATTTCTGGGTTTCAACAACAATGAAAACCACTGAATCAGTTTTTGGATATAAAAATGTATATTAAAAAATATTTCTAAAAAAATTTTAATAACAAGTTCTAATGATGTTTCTAAAATAAAATAATTTTACTTTACCTATATCAGTATATGGGGACCGCGGTAGCTCAGTGGTTAAGGAGTTGTGCTACAAATCGGAAGGTCGCTGATTCGATCCCAGCTGGTGTCAGTGGATTTTTCATTGACATAAAATCCTTTCGATCGCACTGTGGCCCTGGGGTCAACTCAGCCTCTAACAGAAGTGAGTACCAGGAGTATTTCTTGGGGGTAAAGGCGGCTGGTGCGTAAGGCTGACAACCTACCACCATCCTGTGTCGTTGTCACGAAATCTGGGAACCTTAACTTCCTAAGAACCCTCTGGGCCTGTCCAGGCCTGTAATGGGACTGTTTTGCTTTATATCTGTATATATTCTTTCAATACTGTCTTTGTATATTCTGGATGAATCCCCATATTGTTGGTGTCACAGAAACATTCATCAACTTACATCTTATGAAACCACATTAATCATTCCATCAAACCCCATTTTTAATAATGTACTAATTTTTTCAACTACTAAAATGTGTAACACAAGTTTTTGTACCACACAGCAATGTTTAGGCTTTACATTCAATGGAGTACTAAAACTACTTTCCATAAATAGTAAAATTCATATCTTCATATCTTTCCAGAATCCATTTAGAAACTTTTCATTTTAGGCCAACAATAGTCACTTCTACCACACTGTACAGGAAATTAAGTGGAGCAAAAGTGTTACATTGTCAAAGAATGGAAAAAATTTCTGCCTCAATCTTGGCCGTCTTAAACGTTCTCACATCAACTGACTTTCATCTGACTTCTATACACAAAACTATAAACTACTGTGATAACACAAGTCCTTGTGAGCAAATGCGCTTTCCTCAAAAAGCAGGTTTCCAACAGCACAATTGGTACATCAAACACCTTCCCTTCTGTCTATCCATTTGCAAACCCATCACTTTGCTGAGTACATACCCCATTTGCTCTTTGTCCAAGTTTTCTGACATCTACTGTTGCTAACACAATTTTCCCTTGTGAAACTTCAAAAAAAAAACAACTTCTAGTGTACATGCCAAGTAAGGTATAATTTAAAGATAATTTGAAAATTTAAAAACCAAAAGTCAGAATTCCTCTAATATTTAACAGAAAAAAAGTCTCATAATTTAATTTGCACTGTATTTTCTTACAGAATGCTCAGGTGTTTTGAAGAATATAAAAAACTACGGAAATAAATAGTGTATACACATACTTCATAATAGGCTAATGAACTGCATACATTTGCCATTTAATGTCAGTGTCATGCAAAACTGCATCCAGCAATAACTTTCACTGTAACATGACTAGTAATATGGGACAACCAATTAATGCTGCAAAACATCCACATTTTCAGAATATTTGAGTGCATTATGTCATGCTTGAACATCTTCCTCATCATCATCGAACATAAAAAATGACAGCAATTCTGAACACAATGTCTCTCCATTTCACAACTTATCTTGTTCAATTACCTCCACTGAGAGGTGGAATAACTGCTACTTCATCTCCTTCTTTAAGCTGAACTTCAGATTCTGAGGTGGTATATTCTTCATTAATGGCTAATAATAAATTATCTCGAATAGGCTCCAAGGAAAATTTCTTGACTATTTCATCCAAAAGATTATTATATGATGTTATTGATGGAACTAATAAACAGCTTTGTTTCTGTCCATAAAGTTCCCTTGCTTTAGCAAAAAATAACACACGAATTTCAACTACTGATCCATCTGCCATAACAACATTCCTGTAAAAAAATTTATATATATTATTATAGTTATTTAACACTAAGAGTAGCCACAGACACTACTGTTGCCACCACCACATCCATGACTGACATCTCCACCACAAAAAAGGAATTCTAAATGTCTATCACTTCAGATGTAGGCACAGTGTTTTATGTAACAATACCACTATTGCTGAGGTTATATACTGTTAGTGGTAAACGAAAGAAATGTGAAAATGCAGCACTGGTGAAATAATACTGACAGGATAAACCACACTACTTGCAGAAAAGCAGTCCCAGTGTCACCTCTTGCACAATACAGCCCATATGGACTGGCCTGGCAACCAATCTCAGTCTCTGGGTTGAGGAACTACTGACACTAGCATATAAACACCCAAGTACTAGGACAGGCCATTTCGGATACACAATTAAGAGAATTCTGTGTCTTCAGAAGTATAATTAACAGAACGTGTAATACAGAATAACTGCAAATACAGGACGAAAAGAATTGAACAAACATGCTCAACACATCAACTAGAAGAAACAACAAATGTATATACCAAGTAGGCAAACGTTAATACTATAACCTAATAAAGAGTACAAATAAGCATATACAGGCACACGTCAATTTAAGGAGGAAAGTAAACCCAAAATGTATGATGGTGGTTCAAAAATAGTTTATAAGTCCTATTATTTGAGATGCTGAAGTGACTGAAATTTCAAATGCTGTTGATATATATAACAGAGGGCTTGAGTGTTTAGGTTGAGTCACGAAATTCAAGGGGCATGTTGGCAAGGAGCACAGTTGCATCAGTTCAACATAACGACCCACTTGAAAAACTGGTTTTGCTTTGAATTCTGAGGTGTTATATGCTTTTTGTGTGTACAAAGTGTTAGTATTTGATAACCTTTGAAAGTTCATGGAAGCATATGGCAATGATGTGATGTTGAGGCAACAACAGGTTGTCAAATGGTACCACATGCTTGCATCTGGCCAGAACAAGGTCACATATGACAAAGTGAGCCATGAGGTTCCCTGACAGCAGTCGACAATGCATATATTGATTAAATCATTCAGATGAAGACACACATGACTTTCCAGTTTACGGCTTAAAACTTTGGTTTATCCTATAGCAGTGTACAGTATATCATGGTGGATTTGTTACGATACTAAGCAGTCTGTACCAGGCGGTTACCATGTGAATTAACACACAACAACAAAGTGGCACAAATGATGGTCTCTCTCTGTTTCCTGCAACATTTTGCAGTAGCCGGAAATAACCATCTGTATGAAGTCAAGTCATGATCCATCAATTCACTCTCCCCAGTAAGCAGTGCACCATGGAATAGAAAAAAGGAGGAGGAGGACAAGAAGTAGAAGGAGGAGAACAAGAAGTAGAAGGAGGAGGACAAGAAAGAGGAGGAGGAGGAAAAGAAGAAGAATGGGAGGAGGATAAGCAGAAGAATGGGGGGAGGAGAAGAATGAGGAGAAAAGGGAGAAGGAGGAAGAGGAGCAGAAAGAGAAGACAGAGGAGGAGAAGAAGAAAAAGAGGAGGAGATGGTGGTGGTGGTGGTGGTGGTAGTAGTAGTAGTAATGCTGGTGGTGGTGGTAGTAGTAGTAGTAGTAATTTCAAGGGACACAAACATCTTTGAGATTCATTGGGTGTATTGATGATGAACTTCCTGGAACACAAATGCACGCTTAATGCCAACAGGAATTAAGCCACACTGATAAGCTTGAGAGACCATCACAACAAAATGTCCCAGTTGTCATAGTGGATGTGTGATTCTCCTTCATGCCAATGCCTAACTGCATATCATACAGCAAACTGGAAACTTCCTGCAAGGATGTGGTTGGAGAATGATGGACCACATGGTCCCCCATGAAGGAACATTTGTCAGGACATTGTTTTACCTGCGATGAAGAAAGCAAACATGCTACCACCACCTAGTTAATACAACAGGGACATACATTCTATGCATACAGAATGGACAAACTTATCACATGCTGTGACGAGTACCTCAACTATCAAGGGGGCTATGTTGAAAAAAATAATGTAACAGTGACACGTTCATTCTATGCTGTCTATTAAAATCCTGTCTTTTATTTATAAGTACTTTAAACTTATTTTCTGAACCAACCATACCTGGTGAAAAATGAACAGCATTCACCTTTTTAATTCCCAAGCTATTCTTTGACAGCTGGGAAAAGACAACTTGCACTGAACTTAATGGTGACAACCAAGATTTCATGACCAACCACCCTTGGCAACAGAAACCTGGATATTACTTAAATTCTATTCATGTTCTGCTTTAAAACAATTCCAACAACACTTCCTACATCAAGAATTAATTTCAGAATCACCAGACATCAAGTACATGGTCAAGAACTTATGTAAACTGAGGTAGTGGTAATACAGCCAGTATTCTTTTAGAATGGACCAATTCAAGGAGCATAAAATGTTCCTCACACATACACGTGGCAATTATTGAGGCCTCAGCCATTAATATACTTAACCTACAACTGTCTTCAAATTATGCAAGTTTGGTACGTAAGTGTAAATATGAGTTTGCTTATATCAACAGAACTCCTCACAATAAATCAATGGGCAATAAACACATCTCATTAAAATCATTTTACCACTTCACAGCTACCTCAATTCGTTAATTAATTTACATCAACTGAAAACTCTACAGCTTTACAGGCACATAAGCATTAAATTTCTTACGTAACGTGTATGTAACATTGTATGTCTGCTTTTTAGTCGTATTAGTAAATAGTTTTTACAGTTCGACAGACTCACGTAAAGCTCTGTACTGGTGTTTTGTAAATGAAATATCTTTTATTGTAATTCTGTAACCCGTTATGCAATTCCTATCGGAAAAAGGAACGACTGCCGAATAGATAGCCAAATAGGGCGACGAGAGGCGCAGTCATTCGCACAGATCTAGTACAGTCATCCGTGCTAAGGCTATATGTGTGTTCAGAGGCGACGAGGAAAACATGGCGTTAGTAGCGCAGCGACAGATGACTACGGTTGCATAACTGAATAACGAGATGCCACCGCCTCCTGGGAATGAACAGCTGTAAAGTCGTAAGACATCGCCACCTGAAGCCATATAGTTTAGAAGGATCAGAGACAGGCCGCACGAATTACATTGCACCTTACTGCGAATTAATCCGACGTCCTTAAGGAATTGTATACCGATATTCGCATCACTGGGATATACAAGCGAATCTCGTCTAAAAGATGTTGTAGGGACGTAAGGCAACTCGCGTAATCTCTCCTGATAATCTTTTATGATGTTTGTGATCCGTTGCACCATATTGAAAACAAGTAATGCCTCACAGTAACACACACAACCAACAGTGTGAAACTACAATGACTACCGTATGAAAGACGCTTGTTAGTGTGGTCTAGTGGGAAAGAGGCGGAAAAACCTCGACCCCACTATATCAAGAGGTAGGGAAAAAATGAAGTAGATAGACCATGTCACCATTGTGGAAATATTAGTAATAAATTTATTGCTAAAATTGACCTGAAACAAATCTAACCTTTGTCCCAGGAGTAGTGAAAGGTTTGGGGTAGATTTGTTACGTAGTGGGAAAGCGACGGTAAAAACTCGGCCCCTCTATAGCAAATAATAGAGAAGAAAAGAAGCCAAAAACGTTATGTCACCAGTGAGAAAGGAATAGTAATAAATTCTATGATAGAAATGACCAAAAAACCATATCTAACCTCTGTCTCAGAAGTTGCGAAATGTTTGGGGTAACGCGTTGTATCCGTGGAGTTATGTGGGAACCGTGGCGTGAGGTACATCGCAGCGACACTTGTGTCAGCCCGCTACATTTTTGGCCCCTGATCCTGCGGTAATACCTAAAAAACATTCATAACGTCATGTATTTCTCTCAGTTTATAACTGAGGTAAGTATTACACTTGTATTATATGTTGTACATCCCTTGGCTTAACCCACACAAGGATTTATAAAGTTTAAATTCAATTTTATTCTGTTCCATAGCCCTTAAACAGCACACCGATAAATAACCCTGAAGCTACAAACCTCATTCCCACACATCAAACACCATGCCTCATCCTTGCACTATATTACACCCCGCGACATGCACCCTACACCACATACCCATGCCCCGTAACTAGATAATGTATGCCCGTGCCATGCATGAACCACCACAGGTTAACCAGTATGTGAACCATGGCTCTTCGCTACCACAGATGAATAATATATACTGTGGACAACACGGACCATATGTGAAATAAACAACTTCCCCGCACTGTTTCGGTTAGTTCAACTAGGGCACTCGTAACGTATAAAACGTATTTTGTTTTTCTCTCACCTACGGAAAGGAAAGAACCGGAAACCGTTTTTGCTCGACATGGAGATCATATCCTTTTCACTGACAGCGTTCAGAGGTCAAGTTGCAAAATTATGGATACAGAAGAGACAGTGTCCAGGTATCAGAACACTTGTAACTTCACCAACATTGCTGCGATAACCTCAAATCTCGCATGGTAGTTTTGATTCTTTAACAGCAAATCTGGTCGACAAAAATCCAAAATGGCTCCAACAAGAAAACTGTCTAAAAGGACCTAACAAGCAACGTGTTCCATTGCGGTTACTACCTGGTCAGGTGCAAGGAATACGAAGTTGAACATGGCCACAGTAAGCTTGAAGAGAACAATGAATACAAAAATGTTACACTATCAAAGGCATAATTACAACACGAAAGCAAATGGTAAGCTAAAAAAAGTATTATCATATACTTACTACAATGGTATTATACATGATTTCATTGTATGGTATGTATTGAATTGTACTTTTCGTCATGATCATGAAAACTGCACGCATAGTGTCGGCTGCTAGTGCATCCTCATGGCGTCTGCTAATGAGTGAATAGCCGCTCGTGCTTGGAAGAACCGTACAATGCTCATGTTTCAGACGTCGTCTACGAATAAAATTTCTTCCTAACTTGTTTCATATTCCATTGGCATAATGGTTATGAAATATAGAGCAATTAACGGCTTATCATTATACATTAAAAATCGAAAAACAGCTATTTACCAGGGCGTTGTCAATGAGAGTTGTCAGTGTTAACATATTTCTGTAGTGACGTCAGTTGTAGCTCTAAAGTCGCGAACCATGTGTCATGATGTCGCGTAGTAGATCGCTCTGCCGTAGATTCCGTTTTCTAAATTTTATTCCAGTATGAAATAAGTCCGTTGTTATGCACATGAGTAATAATGAATACAGGTACTGAAGGTTTTGATGATGCAGACGGTCCAGGCGACCGAAAAGGCGGGAAGTAAATGCAATTTAAATATAGATGTACCTGGGTACTGGCTTTTGGTCATTATCACATATTCGACTTTTTGCGTTAATTTCATCATGGATGTGCCCACAAATTTGTTGCGTATTTTTTTATTATTTCCTTGTAACAAGAACTTGATCCGGTAATTACCTGACGTAGATTGCCCAGAGTTGGAAAGCAGCCATTGCTACGGGACCCAGTTTAGTACGCACAAATCGTCTAGTAGGTGTCTCCCCACCCTTCAACCTGAGGACGGGAACAGAACCAGTTCCTGAAACGTGACAGCATAACAGAAGTGAACGTTACTGTGATGCATTTTATGATCAGTTCGGTCTGAAATGAAGTTCTCCACCACCTGTTCCCAATTGATAATTGTTTACTGTTCCATTAAAAAAATATAGTTGTGTGCCTCTTTTATTCCACCAAACCTCCTGTACACCTACTAAATCTAATTTATACCTCACTAATTCCCTGACCATTGTAAGTGACCCAACCTATTCAGGCCAAATCTCATGTCCCTTTTCCATTGCTTAAGTTGTACCAAAGGATCAGTCCAAGTCCAAGGCAATTGTGAATGTTTTGTAGCATGGTAATTTTTATGGTGAGGAGTTGTTAGCACCTTGTCCAACCCCAAAGCTGGACGACCACTCCTTGTCAGCTGTCCGCGACTGCTTATTCATTATATTCACAAGTACCCTCCGTATTGGAAGTCATTCCTGTATCTGAAACCAAAGGATGCACCATGCCATGATGACACGGATCCACTTATCGTGGAGAACAGGAGAACTAATTAAGTATATGTCCAGTTTCATCACCAGAAGGCAGGACATTTATAATATAGGGATATCTAATAAATTCTTTGAAATTGTAAAATGGTTCACAAATCTGGGAGTTCCAGTACTAAATCAATTCTACTTTTATGTTGAAATTAATAACAGATTACATATTGTACTCTTTAATTTTGAGGCTTGTATCTTCTCCTGCCCTCTTGAAACATGTAAAGTTTAAAGTAAATGTACAGAGACGACATTAAAGAACCTATATTATGTGGAGCTTCGTAATGTGTGTGAAATGTTATTAATATGATCAAATAAAGGCAGATGAGTTTGATGGGGCATGTTAAACACATGGAAGATTTGAGAAACACTCATTCAAGTTTAGTTGGAAAACTAAAGAGATGAATTCACTTTCAACACATGGGTATAAATTGGAGGATAATATTAAATTTATCTGTGTGTGAATGTTTGGATGAGATTTGCCTGGCTCATGAAAGGGGCCGGTAAACATGGTGATGAATCTGGAATTCATAAAAGGTAGGGAATTTTGTGGTCTGTTGAATGACTTTGGCATTTTGAGGACTCAGTGGTCTAGAGTAAATTTATGCTGACAGAGAATATGAACACCATAACATAAAAAAAAAAAGGTCTGTAGGCCAAGAATTGGATTGGGCACAAGTAAATATGCGAACTTCGATGCTCCTACTAGACCACATGGTATCACAACCTACAATACAGCAATTATCAGTTATCACCCCGTTTGTTTTTCACAGTGTCAGAGCTCGGTGCCTTTGCAACCATTACTTTATTAAATTTATATTTTGTGCACTGGAAATGTGGTTTGTTGCAGAAAACTACATTGTTACAGTTGTTTGTAAACACAGTGCTCTAGATAATTTATGGACCTGAGATGGATAAAGTAATTATAATACTGCTTCATATATAAATTTATGATTGATATCACTAAAGTACTATTTGATTGGTAAATCCAGAAGGTAGCAGTGGCATGGGTGTCTGCTTTGGTGGAGAAACCTATTGGAAAATTGCCACTTGGAAGATTGAATAGACATGTGAGGTTGGATGGTTGGGCAGTACCATAGATTGTGAGAATGGTAGGTGGATGAGAGTGGTACAGGATTGTGTTGACTGGCACATGTGGTTTTAGACACAATAGTCCTTTGCAACATGGGGTACTATTTGCCCATTGACACAATGTCGTTAATATTCAAGTGAGTTATTGTCTCCCTATAAGTTAAGACAGTAACCGCCATGGTGGTCACCACCACTCTGTGCAAACCCTTTATCTTGCATCACAGCAGTCACCGGTGTATACCATCTTATGCTTCAGTGTGTTCTTATGCCACTGTTATGTATTCTCTGTCTGTATGTAAGCTTTAAGGAAAGTGTCCTCTGTGGCTTATGGGAACTCCACAACACTCAGCAAATGTGACATTTCATAACACTCCAAGACTGACATGTGTTACAATGGTGGCGTGAGATAAATAAAATAAAACATTTATGTTAAAAATGTGCATACCCCAGATTTTTGGCCCTGCAGTGTAATGCAAGTGTGTATTTTAACTAATCATTTGTTCTTATAATAAAAGCCAATAAGATGCACTATTTCTCAACTTTATTTGGTAAAGAAATCTACGTGTTTTGGACAGATTTACTGTCTATCATCAGGAGTCTTAATACTGTTCTCACAGCAATAGTTATTTGTCATACTAGTTATGTTGCCATCTGGTAGTGAGGTCAGGATGGAACTGGTTTAGTTCCATCCTGGCCTTGCTAGCAGACGGCATCATAACTAGTATGACAAATACGTATTGCTGTGAGTACAGTATTAAGACTCCTGAAGATGGACAGTAACCCACCATCAACACAACTAAACCAGTTCCATCCTGACCTCGCTAGCAGACGGCAACATAACTAGTATGACAAATACCAATTGCTGTGAATACAGTATTAATGCTCCTGATGATGGACAGTAAATCTGTCTGAAACATGTAGAGTTCTCTACCAAATAAAGTTGATTAATAGTGCATCTCATTGGCTTTTATTATAAGAATATATTATGATGCACAGTCCTGTGAATGTCAAACTGAAAATCATTTGTTCTTTATTCAGGAACATTGGTTGTCACTACCAAATTTTGGATGATCTAGAGATAAAATCTCCACGTTCCCCCCTCCTCTACTTTTGAACACTGCACATGAAGCATGTTATATACGGTATATGATTGCATTTTATGTTTTTTTTTTTTTTTTTTTTAAATTTGCTTGTATAGAAGCAGATACTTGTAAGGATGATCAACTTGACAGGAAGGACTGCTCAGGAGCTCTTCTGGATATGCTGGCTGAAGTTGCATCACGAACTTTACATTCTGATCCAAGTGTTAAGTCATCACCTATAAAGAGACCAACCAGAACAACTGCAGACATCAGTTGCCATCTTTCAAGCAAGAGAAAGGTTAATCATTATAACTATTTACCTTTGAAATATTGTTGAAATGGATTGGTTTACAGACACTGCTTTTTTAAAATAAATCAGAGACAGGTATTTTGAATTCTAATATAGGTGATACACAGAACAGCATATTGGACATAGACTTTCGGCATTGGTTCCCTCCCCCCCCTCCCCGGTAAATTCAGTCATTAAAACATACTTTGCAAGGGTATGCAGAAATATAGGGCTTTGAATTGCAAAACTGCCTTCAGAAATACAGCACTGCTACAGAAGGATTAATAGTTAAAAAGGGAGTAAAGAGGGCATCAGTATCCATGTATGAAATTGCTTCATTTTACACACATAGCAGTTCATACATGTGAGTACACAGTGTGCTGGGTGTCCTCGTGCACACCAGAATGTCTCAAAATTTGATATTTTTTGCCTCATCTTTTAAATGCAGTTTAGTTGATAATTTAAAAATAATTTAGTTAAGTTTTGGTTTCTTTAATTTGTTTGTTGAATAAAACTATTGTCCTTTATGATTGAATGTTCAATAAATGTTTGCCTTCTAAAAATGAAGATTAAAAAATCCTAGGGTGCACACCCCAATGCAGTGTGCTGCACTGACTTGTGTAGCACTTGTCATTATTACTTAAACATGTAGAATCACATATTTCTGTTTTCTTATATATAGCGAGTGACTTGTCGAAGTCGAAGTGGAGATGGGAACACAATGGATCTAGAACACATTCGTTCCTTAACAGCCAATCATTTGCTCAAGCTGTTTTCTGAATTTGATGGTGATGAAATTCGTAGGATATTTACATTCACTTGTTTTATGGAACCAGAGCAGTGCCGTCAGCAGTTTTCAAGCTTTGGTAGTGAGGGTAAAGCCAGACAACAAATGAAGAGCCATCTTTTGGAACATGTGCATCAATTGGAACTTAAAGCAGAGCGTGAGTATACGTGTTGCTGAAATGAACAACTGCATATCCTTTTCATCTCACATATTATCTTCTGATCTTTAATTAGGAAATACTGTTTATCAAAAATATGTTCATTTTTTCAACACTGGAGGTCAGTTTAGACAATCTTTGGCAGTATTTTGGTGACTGCTACTGATATTACTGAGAGCACTGAATAGGCAGTCTCTTGGTACTGAAAACATTTCTTACTAAATGTTTTTGTGAGTTCGCTGGAGCACTTACGGCGTACAAATGCTAATGGCAGCCTGATATTTTGAAAAATAACAGCTGTGCAGTGAGGTTTATGAAAGCTGTGAAATCATGCTATAAATATAATCTTGCATCCATAGTAGATAATACAGTTTGAAGGTCTTGAGGACATTTGTGTGTGGGCTACCATTTGCAACCTCAGGGCAAGCTGAGGGGTTGAGAATAGCTTTTCCTATTGGGCCTTGTTGAGTAAATATTCCTTACCCTTTTGTCTGAGCGTAGAGTCCAGTTCTATCCATGAAACATCGTATTAGTGTGTACTGGAAACACTGGATTTTGGACAGAGTGGAAAGAGTGAATTATTCCACATATGGTCCCCATTATCAGAATCCAATAGAATTGCATTAACCATGTTTTTTTCCAAACTGTATCCTTATGACTGTGTCTTCATTCTGAGTTGTATGCATGTTTTTGCATAATGTGTGGCCCTTTCTGAAACTATCTGTAACTAACAAGAGATCAGTATTATGTCTTTGGCACCAGAAATAAATTCCTGATGCAATCTGCAAAACCCCAGATTTAAATTACAAGATTTAATTCTTTATGCAAACTCTTAAGTCACCACCACCACCCCTCCCCCACCCCCAAATAAAGTTAAAAATAAAAGAGCTAAAGGAGAAGAAGGGTTGTATGAGAATGTCCATTAATGGCTGACACATGTTCTACATTGTCGTGGAATTGAAATCAGCACCCTCTGACATGGTGTATGCATCTTTTGGCACCAAATGGTTAGTATTTTTATGCCTATTTCAGTAGGCTGATTTCCTGGTTAAGTAATTGTATGGTACTTTCTACAGACTGAAGACATTACAAAATGACATGATACTGATGCTGAAATATGAGGTCATGTTTCACAACCAGTGGGCTGGTGGTTCTTACCACTACTGTGTTTACTCGGCACAGAAAGGACACGGTTAAGACATGAGTGGGACATATGTGTGTGTATTGTTCTGGGTTTGTTGGTACAACTGAAGATCATCATCCTCTCATGGTTGTGAATAGTGATGGTTTTTATGTGCTTGGTTGTATTCACTCAACTATACTGTTAATATCATGATTACTGTGTTCATCTTACTTTTGAAAAGTCTGGAGATTCAGTTCGGTAGTCACTTATGTAATTCACACATTACCATGTCATGTACTAGAGTACTACTTCTAACAAATTACAGCTACTGCTTCCTCACTTTCACCTATTTTCAAAATCATGGTAGATGTTACTTTTATCAGCAAGTTTGATGTGGCCCGTGGAAGCATACTGGTGATTATGAAATGTAATTGACTTTATTATTTGGGTTTTGTAAAATAAGTAAGGCAGCCACTGGAAGTAAAACAATGTTTACATTGATCATTAAGTACCTTTATTTTATTCAATGCAGGTGGTTTTCACTTCACAGTTGAATCAGTTAAAGTGAGGCAGCGCCGCCTTGCTGAAAAGTTTACCGGGTCAAACAGGAGGCATAAACTTAGCTCAAGAATTAAAGTGGAACAGACTACAAAATCGGAGCCATCAGATGAAAATGATAGCAGTCTTAACAATAAAGAGAATACTGAGAATTGTGCCCTTGTGAAGCAAAATCTGAAATCAGAGAAGTTGTCTGATCATAAAGCAGGTGGAGATTTGAATGATAGTAACAGCAAGAGTGGCATGGAAGCAGAAACTACTGAGTGCATCAATGGGTCACATGATGGTAAAGTTGTTGTAGAGAAAATCTGTGATGGAGAACAGAAGGGTAATAACAGTGAAAACTATCATGGAATTTATGAAGAACACAATTATGTTGTTCTTGAAACGGGAAATAATCTTACTGATGTGCCAAATGAAGACCACAGAAAGTGTACCTGGCCTGAAGCCAAAATAAGTGAGAATGGATGTGAAATACAAAATCATGAGAAACGGGAAAAACTTGAAGTACCAGTTCCTTGTGATGCGGGTCCAACTGCAGACTTGGGGAAATTCATGATAGCAGAAACATTATGTGATATGGTGGGTTCTTATATTTGTTTATTTTATATAGCACATAGCACTACAGTAATACAGTAAGTAGAGTGAGAAATGCATATTTTAAGTTGCCTTGAAGCTGATGCTGTGAAAATGCAGCATACATTTTGTGAATAACTACTCAAGTAGTTTTTGGTATATCAGTCATATAAGTCCTTCTCATAAATAGGTTTGAGAGATTCCACGTAGAAATTTGGTTTTATGAGTACATTATTTTGTTTGTCAATTGGCAAATTACTTTTAAGATCTATGTTATTTCATATTAATGTATATATTGGACAAGGTTAAAACTGTAGAAAGCAACAGCTCCTTTTGTTATGTACATTTGTAATTGAAGAAATTACAGTCAGTGCAAGTGACATTTTATTAGTATCGGCAGCTACATGTTTCAGCTTGGTTAACAAACTGCCATAAGGCTTGTATACAAAATATCACATAGAGGAATTTAATATACAATGGTTTTTGGAAATTGTTAAGGTATTGGTTCTTTTCTCCCATTTTAATTGTATAGAATTATTATTGTTTTCAATAATGAGATCTCATGTGTATTCACAAGGTGAATGCCATAATGCTTTTCCAGATTCCATAAGTAATAACAAAAAAACAATGAATTTTAGTATCATCATCGTGTTGTGCTTGTTAATCGACATCTGTTTTTATTATTACAATAAACAACACCTTTAACACTAAACACTAATTTATCTTCTGCACACGTTTGGGCTGTTTGTATTGGCGATCTTCGGCAGAATCACAATAACACCTCAGTGTGCTTTTCCATTTATGTCAGTGTGATTTTACCTGTTGATGGCTGATGCAAACAGCCATGACATATAGAAGATAAATAAATGCTTAGTATTAAAGCATTGTGTTTGTTGTGATATTGAAAACTGATGTCAACGACAGCCAGCATCCTCAATGAGGAGGCAATATAAGACAGTCACTCAAAAAATAGTTTTGCCCTGTGATATGATTGTATGTTATATGTTTTTAAATACATCTCATTGCTACATAAGAATTTAACTATGACTGTGGTGTAATTTTAAATTATTTTTCATCAACATGTCCATAATCTGAATATTTAACACGGTAGTCATTCTGTGCAAATACAGTGGGAGAAAAGAACATAGATCTTGACCCTTTCCAAAATTATTGTGTACTGAATTTCTCATTTATCAAGCTGAAAGCTTGGTAAATGAGCTGTGCAGCTGTCCTTACAAATAAAACTGCATCGCTTTTTGTGTTGAATATAATTTCTTCATTTAAATGTACCAAGTGAGTAAAAAATTTGGTTTAGAATCTTTCTTTTAATTCAGCTTGAAAATAACATTCCAGTACTGTGATTAATTGTGTGACAGCTTATTTGGATTATTAATTTCAATGCCAAAAACAATTACAGGTGATGGTGTGTGTAATGGAAGATAATCAATTACAGCTGAAGCAGCTGCCTTGTGTGGGACAGGAGATTGATGTAGATACATATCAGTCATGCTCATACAAGATGATAAGATCAGGTACGTTTGAAAAATTACATTCAACTGTTTAAATGTAAAATTTTGAGACATAACAGAAGGAAATACTGAAAAAAGTAGATGAAAATTTTGTTTCCATTATGGAATTAATTTCTTCATGAATCCTTATTCGATCTCATGTCCTGTAACTTCTTATCCAACGTAATGCTTTTCTCTGCATTTACTTCAGACCAACCACATTCCTAATGACTGTTAGAACTTCTGTTTTTCTCTTTATGGTATTTAATAGCTTAACATCATCAGCATATCCCAGTACCTGATGTACCGTATTCAGTATCAACCTGTCATTCATTCTTTTCCTCGATGTTCCTAATTGTCATATTCTGGAACAAAGGTGAAAAGCATTGGTAAAATGCATTTTCTTGTTTCAAGAATATTCATAATAGGAAACTTATGAAACAAATTTCTGTAATTGGCAATATTCCATCCCACCCACCCCTTCCCACAAGAAGGGTTTTTTTGTTCTAGACAATTTTTTTACAGACAAAACATGGTTCCACTTGAGTGGGTGCATTAACAGTCAACACATCAGAATATGGAGTACCATAAACCCACATCCACTCTGTGAAAATTCTTATTAAAAGTTGGTAGTTTTGAAGTGGCATCCCCATTGTGTTCCTAAAATACATAATAAAGAATATAATCCATCAGTGCTCAACTTTAATGTAGCAATTGTAGATAGCAACTACATGTTTCAGTTACTCCAAAGTAACCATCGTCAGACTGTACACCAGAAGGTCAAGCAGGAAATTGTTAGAGCAAAATTTGGAGTTAGATTATTTCTAAGGTATTTTTAATTACAGTAAATACTAGCATTACATTTATATAATTTCCTTTTAAATTCGGGTATTGGTGGATGTATGCCTGACTGGCATTTATCATTTTACAGTGTGGCTTCCCCATTTTGTTTCTAAAATACATAATAAAAGAATACAATCTGTTAGTGAACAACTTTAGCAGTTGTAGATCGCAGCTGCATGTTTCATTTACCTCAAAGTAGCCATCATCAGGCTGTATATCAGAAGTGTAAAAGGGAAGTTACTCCAAGTTTGCACTAATGATCTGCAGTAATTTTACTGTTTAAGTTTGTCAAGGTAACTGCAATATAAGTATACATACATTACAGCCTGATTTTTATTTATTTTGTGCATTTTTGCATATTATATCACTGTGTGATACAAATATGCAACCCCAGTCGCAACCCCAGTCATTTTGTCTTTTTGTAGAGACAACTTTGACAGAACTTTATTGGATAAAATTTTTATATAGTGAATAGCATTGATATGCCTTAATAATTATTGCATTCATTTCCCATCTTTGAAAACACGTACGATGAAATAAAGTGCTTCCACGGCTGACGCAATTCTTCCTTATTCCAAACAGAATTAAGCAGGTGTGGACCTGTGGAACATAATATGTTGCCTCCTACTTGTAATACCTATGTCACAAAGCAGTCAGTACCCAGAGATTACATTTCACCTCTTCTGCGGCAGTCTCGAAATCTCTAGATTTACATGGTAATTTTTGTGTTATTCATACTTTGCATTTTCTTATAGTCTGTGTTTTTTAAAAACAAACAAAATTCACTAACTAAAATTTATAAAATAAAAGAAGGGAAGTGATCCCGTTGCAGGCCCGGTGTGGCTCAGAGGGTGGGTAGAGATATAGCTCTACTCTTCCATGACTGTGGCACTAGAAGGGGGTGAGTGGTCAGCAGCACGCCCCAGCCACACTTTACCCCCCAGGAAAGACCCGGTACCCATTTTACAGGAGGCTAGGTGGGACCCAGGACCAGTCTGGACAGGCAGAAAATCTCATTCTCACCAGGATTCGATCCCAGACCGTCCAGCCCATAGTCAGTCGCTATACTGTCTGAGCTACCCAGCCCACAAAACAAATAAAATGGATTACAAAACACACTTCATTTCAGGTGCCAACTCCTACATGTTTCAGCACCAAGGTGGCATCATCAGTGAGTGTATCAACAACAAAGTTGTGTAGGTTCAATAAGTATTTCAGGCACTATTCACCCTCACTTCCATCATAAGAGTTAAAATTCTTAAGACGTTTAAACTCCAGTTGACACATCAACAAGTATAAGGACACATGCTACAACAACAACACACAGCGATGAGCCTCCTTTGTTACACAATCACAGCCATTCTTTCTTCCTGGGCTGTGCATACAAACATCCATATCAATGTATTATCCAAAGGGATCTCATCCGGCTGAAGCGTGCAATGTATGCACTTAGGATACATAGCATGCTTTAGCTGGACGATGGATACAGCACACACTGTAGCTAGACAAGATCCCTTTTGATGATATATCGATACAGATGTTTGTATGCACAGCCCAGGGTGGAAAAATGACTGTGATTGCATAAGAGAAGAGGCTTATCGCTGTGTGGTGTTGTTGTTGCAGCAGTGTGTACATATACTTGTTGATGTGTAATCTGGAGTTTTAACTTTTTGATAATTTTGACTTTTATGGTGGAAGTGAGGGCAAATAGTGTCTAAAATACTTGTAGGACCTACAAACCACTGTCCTTGATAAATTCCCTGATGATGGGACCTTGTTGCTGATATGAAGTATGTTTTGTAATCTGTCTTATTGTGTTTTAATTAAGGAATTTATATATATATATATATATATATATATATATATATATATATATATATCAAAAAATTTTTTGAGCTGGATATATTTCTATTCAGCTCACATTAACCCCGTATATATACTATATCTGACACAACTTATTTTTTCACACA
>Ga0123354_10002244_pt1 | contig 25203 bp, 10 predicted proteins | sample TergutLab28metaG_2_FD_97872 | JGI IMG/M metagenome (GOLD analysis project Ga0123354, IMG submission 97872) | Labiotermes labralis P4 segment gut microbial communities from Petit-Saut dam, French Guiana - Lab288 P4 | ecosystem: Host-associated > Arthropoda: Insects > Digestive system > Gut ...
TACAATATAAATCAAAAGGACGAAGGAACATAGGACGACCGAGGAAGAGATGGAGGGACCAACTTCATCTTGAGGATCAAGGAACAGGAAACACACCTAACCCTTCAGGAACATGATGATGATTATGATAAGTAACTTATTTACTCACGCTGTCAAAAGTTCACATTCTGCCGCAATAGAAACTAAGAAATTTGAATATGGTACAGCGACACTGTCTTGTCGATACCGAAGATTCAGTTTGTCAATTGACGATGTAACCGAGTCCCTTAATATTATAAGCCTCAGACTGCAAACCTGGTAACTCCAGTCAGTGAAGTGATTACTTTAAAATTCTGAGACACTGATCGGCATGATTAAGCCAGTGATGGAAGATCTCATGTTCATATCTCGGTACGGAAACCCACTCTTGTGGTCCAAGTAATCATGGTCTCCTTTAAGTACATCAGGCTACCGGCTGGATGGCCATGGAATCTTGTTTCGATTCCCAGCACCACTAACAGACTTTACTTCACTGTGTCCAGTCAGGCTGTGGGACCATCCAGGTTCATAGACAATTGGTGTCTGAGGTTCATATCTTGAGGGTTAATCGACCATGATGTAAAGATGACCGGTGACTTTCACGTGCGCCCGAGACGTTACGAACGCTTTCAGCGGTATCTCAGCCCGCTCAAATGCCTTCGTCATTTGGCACTGAAGAAGGCACAAAAAGAATTTGCCTATCACGTCGCTGATTTTTTTCAAAATATTGTAGACATTAAGAAGTTATTTTTGATTAACCCATCTGCAATCTACATGTTACGATGAAATGCAAGGTAGTTACCTTAGTTTACATTTAACAAATTGGACACAACACAAATTGTAGCCTCTAAATGTAAATGGGTGTTTGACCAACGTGTAAGAGAAGCAAACTCTGTACTTATAAACTAAACAACTTCTGGTTATAAGTTAAGCATAATGTAGGTCGAACACAACTAGTTTATTAGCAGGGCGTTAATGAAACAACATGTTTCGGCCTACTCGCAGGCCATCATCAGGTTTACAGTGTTGGCTCTGAGAGACTAATAATAATGTGGGCGGCGGATGTTGAGATCTCATCATCACGCTTTATAAAGTATATTAGAGCCAACACTCTAAACCTGATGATGGCCTGGGAGTAGGCCGAAACATGTTGTTTCATTAACGCCCTGCTAATAAAGTAGTTGTGTTCGACCTACATTATCCTTAACTTATTGTTACGTACACAACGGAGATGCCTCAACTTAAGACAATAACTTCTGGTTTAACAGACTGATCAGTCAGTTTACAGTTCAGTCGACTTGCGTCTGCATGGAATAGTGATAGAAGGTGGTGAAAACAAACACATCACTCAATACTAGGAATCCTCTTACTTTCTACGGTATGGATGAATAATGTAAAAAAAAATAGCACCAAATTCTTCTAGCCTTACTAGCAGCTCTCTTAAGTAGCAAACCCAGCTACTCTGTAATTCAATTTAAGGCTTTTAAATACGATGCAGATGAAGTAGACTACCCCTTATGAATGTATTATTCCTTCTCCCTACGCTCGCAACATTCTGCAGTAATTCTCTACCGTCACCTTGTGGAATAGTATAGAGTGACACTATACAGCAGTTTTCTTGTTCACGCCATTGTTCTGTAATATAGGCATAACATGCAGAAAGAACGGGCTACATTAAGACAATGTAAGATTTTTTATAGAAAGCCAAGCCAACCGATATGCTAAAAATGTTAAAATAGTAACAAATTTCACCTCAATTCTCATCTGTAATTATGTGGAACTAATTTTTATTTAATAGAAGTCAGCAAATCTACAAATTGAGTAGAAAAAGTGGCATCAAACACGAATGAGACAGGCTTTACTAACTCAACAGTTTGACACTGTCATCTACTTTAGCGCTTAATTTTAATAAAACTTCAAATTCTTGATCCACTTCGCTTCTTGGTTCTAGCATGCATCAATGCAAGTTTTCAGGGTCTAAATATGCAAGGTTTGGCCACTAAATAAGTTTACATATCGTAGGCAACAATTTCTTAACCTAAAATCTTAAATCAATTAAGATTATATCGAGTGAATTCGCAAACTTTGTTGGTAACATTGCACGTTGATTCGGTTACGTTCTACAACACACCGGTTATAAGCAACAGTTAAACTTGGTGGCTCGACTGGAAAGGCAGTCCGAACTCTGTTCTTGAAGTTTTACGACTTTCTAATACTAGTGGTTTTGTCTGTAGCAGAAAACCACTGCCAACTGGTTGACGTTAAAGGAATATAAGTAATGAGTTAGCACGCTGAGATGCGTCCAACTTAGAGCCGAAAGAGACATATTATTGAGAGGGATATCCCACTGGGATGAAGATACAAAGGAATAAAGGAGTCGACGGTAAACACAAAAACGTTTTGTATGTTGTCAAGTACTACACTTACTTCTTCAAAAGAAACATGACAGAGTATTATCCTCCTGTATGCACTGGACTCGCTGATTCCAAAGGTCGCGCGGTCTAAGTGTGGATCTGCGGTCGCTCGCTTGCTGAGAGTACGGGTTCGAATTCCATCGGGGGTATGGGTGTCGGTTCCTTGTGAGTGTTGTGTGTTGTCAGGTAGAGGTCCCTGCGACGGGCCGATCATTCGACCAGAAGATTCTCACCGAGTGCGGTGTGTCTGAATAAGATCGTGAAGCCATGATTATGAGGCCCTGGTCCATTGAGGATTGTTGCGCCACGGGAAAAAATAATGTACTGGATTCATGAAACTTTAAAATTGCCGTAGTGTGAATGTTAACAGCAATCTCAGCATTACGTCACTGTTAGATACTAATTCTGATAATGTTTGGTGTGACGTCACCAAGATGTTGCCTTACATATGAGACAAAGAGAGTCTAAAAAATTCACCAATGCATTCAAATTCAACATAGTAAAATCACCAAACAACAAATTAGCAGTTTAAAAGTTCTAATCTTCGAATATATACATTTTCCGTCTGGTGGTAAGAGAGGACATCAGTTCAAAAAATCACTATTTTTCTCCTAACGTAAGTTAATTAGACGCTTCGTAAAATATTTGTGAACGGCGATTGTTAGCCTCGTCACATCTGTCCGTCCATCCGTCTGTCTTTCTGTCTGTCTTTACAGAAAAGTGAGATTCCCAAACCAAAATTTTCTTTAAATTTCATATTTTGCACTTTTATAAAAATTTTCCACCAAATTACGGTTTCGGTTACAGCCGAAAAAAGCACCAGGCGATTCGCATTAATACATTTAGTATATGTCGCAAAGATTGGTCTTTACGTGAGATTAGGCGTGTTCTCTAGGACATGCTACGTGAGTCCGAGAGCCAACTATATAATAATCAAGCATGCTCTATTGCATATCCCGTTGTTTATTACATTACATGCAAGAAAGACGTTATCTCGCCATTTAGGAGGTATCGATGATTATTAATGACTTCATATCTGTTGTTGAGATACAGGGCAACCTTAAAGGCTTCTGTATTGTGTAAAATTCGGAAAGGCTCATTTCAAATACTTTCATCTTCAGTGTTTTTAAGTAGTCACAGATTTAAAATCTGAGTCAAATAACAGCGAGAGGGCCAGACACTCGGACTTTCCCTAAATTCTGTCATGCACAGATACAAAGGAACGCAAGGAAAGGTATTTGTGTTTTGCGTTAGAATGACACAGCTCAGAGTTAAACATGTTATTACAACAGTAACTTTGTAAACGAAAATTCCGAATGTTGCGCGTACCTTGTGGTAAGGAATGAAGAGAATGTGAAACAGCAGCTGAACGACCCATCTCTAGGAAGGAAGATCGACTACATGGTGAAATGCAAATGAAAACAAATGACTGCACAGAGAAACGGCGTTCCTTCCTAGAGACTCGGGTGAAGAACTCGCTAGCAGAGACGGGAAGGGGAAAAATATCCTAACCAATCCAAATTTAAGGTCCCGAATTTTTTTAAAGTCACAACGGGACTAAGAGATCAATTGAAGCCGGAATCAAATGTCTGGTTTAAGTACATTAGCGGGAATATTTGTCTGTATGTAATTTTGAGAACTGTAGCAATTAGAAGTGTTCTGAGAATAAGATAATTATAAATATATGCACTAACCTAATAACCACGTTCGTATTCTCGGACAGAATTCTCGTAAGCTGAGTGACAATTAAGCGAGTTTTGAGGTTTAAACAACGGTGTAATAGAGGATTCATTTCTTGTGGAATGTGACGACGTGTCCCTGACTAAGCAATTCCCGACGCAGTGAAGGAAGTGGCGCCTTCTTCTCAAATAGTCGACGTGGAAAACGCCCTTAAAACCCTGACCATTAAGGCGACACGTCCATCCGAAACGTCGACAAAAGCGTAGCCAGCGACGCAACGTCACGTCTCACAAGATCGGATTCCGGAATGATAAATGTATTTATTTTTGAAAACTTGACGAATTCCAGTTGGCTGTAAAATTTTGTTTGGTACGTCAATATCTGTTTGAAATTACCATTTTTAAAAGAGTTTTTGGAATAAAACTATTATGCTTCCAAGACAACTGCACGACTTCCCTGGAAAATAGCTCAGACAGTGTATTGAATTATACTCACTGCTGTCCTTCTCCACCATAGGCTTAAGTATCCTTTACAGATTACCCCCCTCTCTCTCTGTCTAAAAGCACCATGACAACACAGGGAACGGGATTAAATTAATAGACAGAAATGGAGATGTGTGTGCGTGTGTTTGAATGTTGAATTGTGTTTGTTTTTTTTTAATGGATAACCAAATAAAAGACAGGCAAAATTACAGAATTAATTTTTATAATAAAATGCACATTAATATTCGTACGCAGTACTCAATATATATGTGTGTCGTTTACACAAACACAACAGAAACAATTTAGACCTCTTTGTTAACACGGTACAGAAGGAAATGTGCAAATAAAATTACTTCAGATATACTGTATTTCATTACATATTGTCTAATGTTACATATCTCAAATCCCGAAAAATTAGTCTGCATTTCCAACAAGCTTACTCAGTACAATTTGAAGATTTCTGTGTTAATATTTTCTGTCTGGATCTTATCATATAACAGATACATCTTAAAATCTGAAGCGCATACATACTAAATTAAATAAATTAAATACCCAAAAATGTTTCAATTCGGTCTGATGTAATCCTTTGTTGACAGTTTACAGAATGGATGTTCACACTTCTTAAGGGTAAATTACATATCAGCTCACATTTCAATGGGTACCGGGATCCTTTCCCGGGGACTAAAGTGGCCGGGATGTGAAGTTGACCTCTCACATCGGTCTAGTGTCATGGTTGATGAGTGGGCAAACACTCAGCTCCCGCAGTATGCCTTCATAGCCTAAACTGTGACAAATTTACATTTTTTCAAAGCATTATGAAATACGATGCTTAGTTACGTATTTCACATCTTCCATGTTCTTCAGTTTTTTGTGCTGGACATCCTGCACCATGTAATTAATTAATATTTTAATTACGTAGGTAATTGGAAATTTAGTCAATTTTTTTTTGGGTTCGTTAGTCTGGTAGACGCCTTAGTGTCTGGCGCAATCAAAGTGAATGATAAATCTTCTAATGAATCCTATTAGTTTTCTCGTCTGACTCGTGACTCATCCACAGGGGGAGAGAGAGCGCGCCTTATTTCTTCGTCTTCTTGTTAATCATTTGCTGTCTGCCATTTTAATGTACAAGATCACGCAAAAATCTCGTTAACATCAATGTACCTAAAACTTTGTTGCCCTTTATCCGTGGCGTTCGGATCTCCATGCTGTTGCCAGATCACTAGAATGTCTGTCGTGACGTATAGCGTAACATGTCCCTTGTGATGATGATGATGATGATGATGATGATGATTATGATGTTACTTTCCAATCTTTAGAAACAAAAGACATTTTTCCTTTTACTCTAGCATCTTTTCTTTTCCTGTTTGCTATCTAAGAAAATAAATATTAAAACCTAAAAATCTATAATTGTGTTTGTTGTTTTCTGTGGGTGTGGAACTTGGTCTCCTACGTTGAGGAAGGAATATAAGTTAAGGATATTTTCGAACAGGGTGCTGAGGAAGATGTTTGGGCTACAGATGGAGACTCAAACGGAATTTTGGTGTGCATAGAATGGGGCTTAATTATAGGTACATTTTAAATACTATTAGTATCATGACATCGAAAGGAATGGTATGGACGTCACTATTTTAGGGTGAAGAGAGAGAAACCAACAAGATGCAACTAATCTGATGTTTATTATCAAACTTCTATCCCACTGTTTTACCGACAGTATTTTTCCCATACATCATTTTGAGATAGTTTATTAACACGTGACAGTTAAACTAATCTTACACTACCTTCTTTACGCCTTTCCATATTTGAACATTACATGCAACACATCATTGTGAGAAATAAAACAGAAGTGTGAACCATGAGAACTGCATCACATGCGATGTGATATTGTGCAAACGTGCCGTGACAGAAGGCTTTGTTTCGGTCGGCCCCACGTTGTCTTATACACTCTGGTGATATATTACATTATAAATGCACTATAAGAAGAAAAGGAATATTAATTTTCAAAACTTACCTTCCATAACTCTAATACTTATAACACTTACGCCTTAACTATATTTTTCAAAGAACAAAGCGTCATATTAGAATAAATTTAATTTATCTGAGCTTCAAGTCCTTTGTAAGACCTTCTGCTTTTAACATAATTGTATGACTGTCCCAAAGTCAGATATAATATTCACTTGCTGCTGTTTGTTTAACAATTCCCAGAATAATGCGCGAAACTGACAGGTAAATAAAGAAAATCGTTTTGGGTTATACACTGAAAAGTGACAGCTCGACACATCCGTATTTCAGATGTCACATCGTGACAGAGACAGTCTTTAATTTCAAGCACCTCAGGAGATTAATAAATGAAATATCGCCCTTCGACGTCCATCCTTTGTATTATGTATTCTTCACTTGGTTAAGTGGAAGGAAAGAACACTGCAACACGAAAAGCGTTCATTACCATAATAACGCCCTCTCAAATTCTTAACTTGCCATGTACTTTATAACATCACTTACCATTAACTTCGTTCTTGAGTGTAACCTTCACTTGATATCTATAGAACTAGTTTCAACTTTGAAGAATATCTGAATGATTGCATACGTAAAAGATAAAGCCGTCCCCTAGCATGCAAAGCAGCATTGAGGGGAGGCAGCGATATAGGTCTACCCGTACTCACCCTTGGCGCCAGATGGGTGTGGATGTTCAGCACGAAGGCCCTGCCAATCTACGACCGGGGAAGAGAACCGGTACCCATTGTACAGTAGGTTGGGTGGGCCTCGGCACCGGTCTGGATGAGTCCAGAAAATCTCGCCCCCACCAACATTCGACATTTGGACCGTGCAGCCCGTAACGGGTCGATATACCGTTTACGCTCTCGTTTCCACACGTACTGTCAGATAAGTGAATAATTCGTTATACCTTCTGCCTTCCTATCTAGTAGTAGTTACACAGTTTTCTAATATTACTGCTTCATTTAATTAGCGTACCAACTAATGCACATACATAAAATTTCACATTAAACACTTAAAATCGCTCCAACATGTGTCGATCCTAAGATCATCTTCAGGGAGCTACACTGTTCCTTGCTAAAGTCACATTCTTAAAAACACTCACTGATTAATTTCCTTATATTAATTTGGTGCTGTGGCAGTGTTTTAATGTGAAATTTTATGTAGGTGCATTAGTTGGTATGCTAAGTAAATGACTCTACGAAATGCACGGTGCAACGATAAGATTACTGCTTCATGTTATGAAAAAAGTGCTTACATTAAATGTGCAAATATGTTGACACTTCTTAAAGACGAGAGAAAAATACCTTCATGAAAAATAATAAGACAGTCGATGTAAGTTTAACTTAACAATGAGGAGCTTTCTCTTTACCAATTTTTTGCGGTGGAAAGTAACCACTATTACATATTGTGAATGTCTATCTGTATTCTTCATTTATTTATCCAGCATGCAAAGTGTATGCGCCGTATAATGCTCTCATCTCTGTCCTAACTGGCTGTATAATCCTTTTCCAAATTATTTCATAAACTGCAAGAATTTCGGAAAGCAGCTATTAAAAATAAAATGCTTGTTTCAATTTTATCTACAAATTTTTACGAAATATTTCTCATTTTAAGAAAATTTCAACGAGACATTTCTATAAATGCACGTACTTCTTCATATAAAGTGCCCTTTATTCTTGTCATATTTTAAGGAAACTGTAATTTTCTGGACAATTACCGGAAAAATAATATTATTTCAAATTCCATGAAAACCCTTCATGTGGGAGCCACCTTATTCCATGCAACAGGCAGACAGACAGACAGACAGACAGACAGTCAGACAAACAAACATAACGAAGCTAACAGTCTCTTTCGCAGTTTAGCAAATGCACCTAATAAAATCGTAATGACATTTTCATAGTTCCGGTCTGATGGACCTAACCTAACCTAACCTAAACTAACCTAACCTAACCCAAAATTCCCCCACCTTTCTTTCCGATAACAGAAATAAATCAGACTCCGTAACGCTGCTTGTTAGTTACATATATTTGGAAAACTAAATTATGGAGAAATTCTAAAACCTACGTAGTGTTTGTTATTAGATATAAAGTTTTTGAGACTGTTAATTATTACTTTAATTATGTAAAGACTAAATAAAATCGAGTTATATTAAAAATTCAGTTCATACCGGGCAAAAAACATTTTTATATAGAATACAATCATTTAATCATGAACAGGAAATTATCACACTTTGTTCCGAGATCCATAAATATAACACAAATGCGCTATGGAGCATAACGTAGAATTCTTTAAAGTGAAACCCAGTGGTATGTCAAGTAACCATCGGGTATTTCAAGGTTATCACTACAAACCATTATGTCCCTCTAAAAGCCATAATTCCATATTTCCTTTGCCTCAAAATATAGTAAGTAGCAGAATTTAAAATTTCTGTGCGTCATTGCACGCACACGTCTAGAGGAAACGAATTAAAATAGAGAAAAATAATGTCAGACCCTATTTTAATAACAAACACACTTGCCCATTTCCTTGAAAACTCTTTCAAATTATTGCCAATTTCTTGAAAATTACCATTTTTTGTAGAACCCCAGGTTCATTACAGTATTCACAGTACCGCGCCGAAGTAGCATGTAATAACAGAGATGTATTTAGTTCACAGGCTACTAAGACCTTTTTTATGATGCACTTGATCGCTTTCTTTCCCAGTATTTTATTCTGATTTTTCAACTTGTTAGCCTTCGCAATCCACTTTTTCTGTCTATCTCTTACCCCGACATTTCTCCAACACACGTGTAACTATTTAACCTACCCCTGCTAACCTCTGAGACCGATTCTAGGTAATTGCTCTACCCGCATCTCACTGTAGAGTAGAAAGAATGAACCGCGCTCTGGTTCACAGGAATACTGAATTTGTGAAAATAAGCAGACGGCAATGCAAGACTGAGAGCATAAATGAACTGAGTAAACAAAAGGTATATTTAAATGCGTGTTAATGCTCCGTTTCCAGCAACAGGCTGTGTGAGTGACGGCAACGATATGTTACACAGAATTATTACTACAGCGGCAACCTTCTTGAAGAAGACTGCCAGTCGTGAAGAATTTCCGAAGGAACGAAGGCTGACATGCTGTTCAACATAGCGTACCTTCTGATTGTTGAATGTGAGTCGCTTTGGTTGAACTAAATTTTAAAGTAAATTCGAAATCTTATTTTGGAAACTTATGGGACAAATTGGTTATATAAAGGCGAGACAGCTAGTTGTGCCTAAATTTCAGGACTTTGACTTGCGAGTGTAATTTTTCTAAGGAAGACACTTTGACCCTTATAGGCGTAAATTTGTATATAACCGTAGTAAAATAGAATTTAGCTTTTAGCTTTAACAGTTGTCGTTTGACTTGGGTCATACAGTTCTAGATCCTAATCCTATTCGAATCATGTCCTCTGATTCTGGTGGCGAGCTACCTCCTTCTTGACCCGAACGAACCATCGGTGACAGTAGGAATCCTTTCCCCTATACGTAGTACTAAAGGAGCGGTTGGTTTCGGTCCACTGTCAACCACCTATACTCCGTGAACACTCTATTAGCTAATGATTTTTCATGAATATTAACCTTGAGTCAAAGCCGCTATTTCATAGAAAATTTTGTTAGCTTATATCAATCAGTTGTGCTGAGAGCAATTCAGTGTCTATATTAATCCCAAAAGGCAACATACTGTAGCGAATGGTCTTGGAACATTCGAAAGTTGCGGTCAGAGATTATGTTTCATCCAGGAACATCACATCTGAGGGAAGAGAAATGACATCATTTTTTAGTAGATTCGCAATATTTGTCCGCTCCTACTTCTGATCAGAATAGAAAGAAAATGAACACGTTGAAATGGAGAGAGACATCGATTTGAGACAAAGACCGCGGAATGTTAATTTGCTGGTTAAATCTACGGCGTAAAACTTGGAAAATAGTTCGGGGGAGGGCGAATAAGAGATTTTAATGTCTTAATAAATAAAAGATAAAGGCAAGATCATCTTATTTACAGGTCTGGACAGGCCCTAAGCAGTGGCCGCATTTACTCCCCCAGAGACATCTCTGGTACTCATCCCTTGGAGGCTGAATCTACCCCAGGGCCATAGTGCGGCTGGAAGGACTGGTGAATGGCAAATTTAAACGACCCAATTGGGAACCAAACCCGTAAACTTCGGGGTAATAGCGCAATGCCTTATCTAGATACGCTGCCTCGTACCCTAAGAAAAAACATTCGTATAATTATATACAACATACCAGTTCCTACCTAACAGAGAACAAGCTGTTTCCATTGTAAAACATATTTGTAAATGATGTTTAGGGAAATAATCAGCATTGACTGTGATAACCATACTAATTACATCAAAGCATTCTGTGTCAAGAGCAGAATTTCGTAATGTTATAGCAAGTGATACACATACTGATGGGGTTAAAAAATATAAGCTCTCTTGTTTCCAGTTACATATTCTATCCAATTGAAAGTGGCGGAACATAAAATGTATCCACTTTTAATCCTCTAATTACACAGCTGAAGCGAAATGGAAAGAGCTTCTGTGCATAAGGTTGTGAGAACATTACAGAAAGTTTGGCGTCTCTAGCTCTTTCGAATTCGTCGTTTGTGTCTTCTGTCCATTTAAAATTTCGTTTCTCATAGAACAGTGCCTCCGCTTCTGAAAAAGAAATATTTAGGCCGTTTCAGTTCTACAAACAAAACGTGATGATGAGCCACATGCTGAAACAACTCGTAGGCGTCTGAACAACCTACCAGTCCTTTTGACGGACCAAGCGTGAGGTGCGTAGGCTGTCAAACAGAGTGCTAGGTGTCGGCGGGGCTTCATTTGTATATGTAACAGAAATGTGAAATATACAGAAAATCATACACGAGCTCTGTATCTGCGCATATGCTACTATTGCTCAGATATCGTGTTTTTAGCTTCGAACTGAAGATTAAGATCTTCATTTCTAATGTACATTTTTGGCTGATGGAAATTTTCGAAATTCGAATGAATTTAATATCTTCATCTTGGTTAAGATAGTCAAAGTAGGGTGTTTATTGGAATATTTTACTGTAAATATGAAGGCACTAGGCTCCTTCGAAACATCGGTAACAACTTCCAAATCAGCACGGCGATACATCCCAAAAGACTTGAATCTTCACAAACAACTATCTTTATCGTTGCACCGTGCATCTTGAAGTTTATTTAAGTAACACACCAACAAATGCACATATATAGTCCTCAATAATCTAAAATCTGCATTAAAACACTTAAAAACGCTCCTACATGTTTCGATCCTACGATCATCCTCAGGGAGCATACTTTGTTCCTTGCTAAAGTTACAGTTTAAAACACTCAGTGATTTACTTCGTTATAATAATTTGGTGCTGTGGCAGCATGTCTTGTGTCATGTGTGAGTCGTACGGTGTTCAGTTGAGACTGGCTATCGATGTAGATGTCGATGATACGGCACAACCAGCACATCGACAGCCAGTCTCAACTGAACAGCGTACGACTCACACATGACACAAGACATGCTGCCACAGCACCAAATTATTATAACGAAGTAAATCACTGAGTGTTTTAAACTATAACTTTAGCAAGGAACAAAGTATGCTCCCTGAGGATGATCGTATGATCGAAATATGTAGGAGCGTTTTAAGTGTTTTAATGTAAATTTTAGGTTATTAAAGACTATATATGTGCATTTGTTGGTGTGGTACTTAAATAAACTTCACAAACAATGTTGTGAGGATATCAGGTATCGCAAAAGACAAGTTCATTAAATGTCACTAACATCTCACCGTAATAATTAACATTCCATTAATCACAAAATCACTATTCTTATTCTTGTCGTTGTATTGAAAAATGTTTTTTGTGAAGAAAAGAGACTATAACGTAAACAAAAAATCTCAAGTTTATCGGAAGTTACACCATCTCGATCCATTAACATTTATCGACATCTCCAAGGCGCTATAATTCTTAGAAACGTTGTGAACTATTTACAACTTGACGCAGCCTAATATCCCAGTAGATTTCAGTCTGCGGCAACGCCGTTCTGAGAACCTCAATACTCGAGAAGCAGCCAAACCGTGTTATTAAGCAGAAGAAAATAGCGAAACATAAAAACATTACAACATTATTTGTTTGTAGACGCGAAGAGGCAACCAATATTTCTCTATTCGGAAGTTTCAGGTCGGTTGTGGGGCCCACCCTCCAATTCTGTAGACATCGGGCTTCTTTTGAGGGAGTAATTCGAGTGGGGATTTAGGTGACCACTCAGCTGCATTTGGTACCGAGGTTAAGAATAAGTGGCGCTACAGCTTTGCCCCCTGCTATACCTTGACGGCGTGGACAGGAACAAATTTACAATTCTGTCTGCTAGCCAAATAACACGTTCGTAGTGTGCTCTTAGAGCAATAGTCCGCATTCTTCTGAATTTTTTCAGCATCCAATTAGAACCAATTCGTCTGGAATCCACTCTCAGAGATCCCAAAAATTTGTAGTGGACATCACTGGCTAGCCCACCAGCTTAGCCAGGATATTTTATCGTCCATACACCACAACCTTATAAACACTGAGACAGCAGTTGCGTGTGTAAGTGGGAAATGCAAAGTGGTGTCAGTATGTGACGCGATTCGGTGCAGCTTCAAGCAAACGGCCGGCTGCAGACTTTGTACGTATGCGGAGAGATAGTGTTGCATGCACATACATTGTGCGTGTGCGTGTGTATTGTGTGCGTCTGGTAATTCATACCTATACCACCACATTGGTGACCCCGCGAATAAAAGACTGCATAGTGCCGCGAATTAGTCCGATATTCCTCCCGGGAACGCATCATGCAACAAGACGCTGACCCATGAACACGGCCGAAGCAACCGCCTGATTCGACTTTTACTATCAACTGCGTCGGTATTCGTATCCCGCCTTTCTGGGCCGAAAATCCAGCCGTGTGGTTCGCGCAGCTCGAGGGTCAGTTTGCTTTGTCGAACATCACACAGGACGCAACGAAGTTTTACTACGTCATCTCACAACTTGACAGGAAATAAGCGGCTGATGTGTAGGAAGTAATAACCAACCCCCCAAACACAAGCCGTTGTGACAGAATTAAAGCAGAACTGATTAGACTTCTATCACTCTCCGAGGAGCAGAGCGTCCGCCAGCTCCTGATGCTAGAGGAGATGGGTGACCAGAGACCGACTCAGTTCCTCCGCCACCTCCGGACACTCGCCGGCCCGTCAGTACCATCAGATTTTCTCCGCACTTTATGGACGAATAACCTGCCGATACCACCACAAATTTAAATCTCAGGAAGAGCTAGTGGGATCCACAGAAGAAGTTCCAAAACTTTCCAGCGTTTGGAGCCTTGAAAGATGTGAATAAAAGGTGACGTATCTGGTGTCTGAGAATAATTTACTCTGCGGGCGAGATTCATGGGACATTAAAATTGTTCATATTAAGTGGCTTGCTTTTGAAACGGGAATCCCAATTAAGATCTGCGCTGTTTCTAGATTTTACGCAGCGCAGAATGGTAGTTCTTCCCGACAATTCGGGACAACAATCTATCCCAAAACTTTGGTAAGAAACTACCATTCTACACTGCGTAAAATCCGGAAACAGCGCATATCTCATTTACACTGAGGCGAAAGCCTGAAATCAATAGAATAGCAGTCAACTCTCTCCGACGGCTTCAACTGACCCTGCCCCACTTATGGACAAACACACGGACGTATGTGTTAATGTTCTGTAAAACTATATGACACTAATTTGGCATTCAGAGTACTGTGCATCGTGATATATTCTTATAATAACACCAACGACATGCACTAATTTCTTAAATTTATTTTTGGAATAGAACTCTACATGTTTCGTACAGGTTTTCTGTCCATCATCAGGAGTCTAGTACCGCATGCACAACAATAGGTATATGTCATACAGGTTATGCTGACTGTTTGCTAGCATGCAGTCAGCAAAACCTGTATGACATATACCTATTGCTGTGCATACAGTACTAGACTCCAGATGATGGACAGAAAACCTGTCTGAAACATGTAAAGTTCTATTCCAAAAATAAATTTAAGAAATTAGTGTATCTCGTTATTAGAATGGATCTCCAGGAGGTGGGATGTGGGTATGTGGACTGGGTTGGGCTGGCCCAGGATAGGGACAGGTGGCGGACGCTTGTGAGTGCGGTAATGAACCTTCGGGTTCCATAAAATGCGGGGGAATTTCTTGACTAGCTGCAAACCAGTTGGCTTCTCAAGAAGGACTCTGCACCATGGATTAAGTAAGTAATTAAGTGCATCTCTTTGGTTTTATTATAAGAATATGACATTAGCTTCATCCCTTAGCAAACGGCAGTAGAAAAATTGACAAGACAACGGCTGAACTCCGAAGAACTGGGAGTTGTATTAGGTAGGGACAATAGACATTTCTCATCTCCAAACTTCCAGATCTTTTTGCGACCCAAAAGCTTCTTGTCCAGCGCATAGCTAGGACTCTTCCGCCGAGTGAGAAAATGCCGGGATGTAAAGCTGACCGTTCCCTTTAATCTAGAGCAAAGGTTAGTAGTGCATTGTGTCCCCTCACTCACCTTTATGGCATAGTGCTAAATTAAACAAAAAGGCAGTGCCTCTATTTCTTTTGTTAGTGTTTATAGAGGCATGTACCAGATGGAACGTAGATTCTACCTTGTGTCTTCTTCTGCACGTCTTTAATATGCATCAGTACATATCGACATGATTTCTGCGATTACGAACCTAACAAAAGAACAAAACAGAGAGACAATGTAACGCTTAACGTAACAATCAAGCGATTTTGTGCAACCAATGTTGCAGTGAGAAACCTGTAAGCATTACGTATTCTGAGAAAGTATTTGTGGCCTTAAGTATCCAACATGCAATGGGCACGGGCCATATTTCCATCTGTGGCATGTCCTGTTCTACAATATTTGTCCACATTATCTCATAACAGGCACTATTTTCGAGGGGGGAAAACCTTATTGAACACAGAAGGCGTGTTTGGATTTCCTCTACAAAATGTATCTTAATCATACCTCACTCTAAGAAGAAATGAGCGAGATATGATGGAAAATGTATATGTGTCTTCATGTAAAGTACCCACGATTATTGTCATATTTCAATGTAACTTTAAGTTTCTCGACAGATTATCGAAAAACGCCAAAAATCAAATTTCATGAAAATCCGTCCAGTGAAACCGAGTTGTTTCATGCGGACAGAGAGAGGGAAGGGCGGACGGGCAGACATGCCAAAGCTAACAGTCGGTTTTCGCAATTTTGCGAAAGCACCTTAAATGTTTCGATTACATTGGTATATACTGCTGCTCAGGTTGTGTCAACATTTCACTCTTTGCTTTCATTTTGAATGCAGAAAAGATTCAGAGAGTGAAGTCTCCCCTCCTTCTGCCCCAGCATGAACAAGGTGGATAACTAGAGTCTCGGTCCCTTTGGAATGTGTTTTCCACTCTCTGAAAGCCTTTACATCTACGTGAAAACATAAAGTCACTTAATCCTCAGAATAAAAGTTGGAGAAACACTGCCTGCCTTGCTGCCACTTTTCTTTTAAAAGAATCTTTGTAGAATTTGAATTTGAAGCAACCGTCTGAAGCCGAATATCTTCTCTCTTCACGCAAATCTTTCTGTCTCCTCATCGCCGACCGCAGAAGGTCTTTTTCTTTCTTCGCTGATTTTCACATCCGTGCAATAGGCAAGAGAGATAGAGATAGAGAGAGAGAGAGATGTTTGTTCTACAGTCTTTAAATTGAGGTAATGTAAAGTATATGTCGTGTTTTAAATTAACACATCTAGACTGTAGTCATCCTAGCGCACTGGTATAATTTCTCTTGTGTATATTGCTAAGAAGAGACATAGGCTTTCCTAAATAAACTTCACACAAGTTAAACAAACTAATGCAAATTGGTGTGGTTATTTTCAACACAATCTCACTGCACAGTTCAAGTTCATGTTATAAGCCAGAGACGGTCAGCTAGACGACACTTCGTTAGCCGCAACTGATGAGTCAACTTAAGAAAGGGCCAAGCATTAGCAAAATATTTTCCAAAAAAAAACTTTACCCGTTTAACACAGCTTATTTTCAGTGATATAAACCAAGTTACATCTTTCGGCTTTGAACAAACTGTCATCAAGCTGTGCGTAGAAATGCTGAAAAATGAAACTTTACAACTGCAATCAATATGATCCAAGGTAATAAGAGTTTTTATATGGAACGTTAGATCTACAACCTTTCTTAATTCCGCGCATTGACAAACGTCATAAAGTTTTATCAAGAGGGAAGGAGCACTTTCCTGCCCTATCACAATTTTTTTTGTGTTCGTAACTACGACGAGGGACTGCATCTTGGACAATGGCTAGGCGGACTTACATGCCATATTAACGTGATTCTAATTTGGAACTGAGGAGGCTTATTTACCGAAATTACGGAACAAGCAGTACTGTGATTATCCTGATAATGTTGTACGACGGATATATTTGCTAACTTTGAAAGCGAATGACAATGAATATGAAAGTTCCATCAATTACTGAAACAATCTACGTAGTTCACTCAGCAACAAATGCACTATTTACTAACTTGGTTAAAAGTTTTAAATTTACATTAAAATACACAATAATATCGCTCCTACATGTTTCGGTCTTTAATGACCATCATCAGAGAGCTTTATCTGTAACTAAGTAAAGTTATATTTATGTTAAAAACACTCGGTAAAATTACGTCGTTATATATATTAGGTGATGTGGCAGCATGTCGTAGAGCGGCATGTGTTGTTTGCAGTGCAAAATGAATGGTCTCATCTTAGAAACAGAAAAACCGAAGACCAGCACCTTAGACCGCAAGGCCACTGGGATCGCCCTTAATCTAAGTGCCTACTTTCACTTAGGACACGGTTAAGAATGTGTGGAGGTATACTTCCAGTTACCCTACGCCTTCATTTTGTAGTGCTTAAACCACAAAACCCTTACAAATCAAATATTATGAGTACTGATTTATTGCAATGAAAGTAGCTTACGTCAATTCAAAATCGTAAATGCCGATCACAGTGCCCGCGCAGTGTAAAGCGTGGGTATGCGGCCGTTCGCTTGCTGGGATTGCGGTTTCGAATCCCACCAACAGCATGGACATTTGTCTCCTGTGAGCGTTGTGTATTGTCAGATATAGATCTCTGTTACGGTCTGATCACTCGTCTGGAGGATTTCTGCCGAGTGTGGTGTGTCTGACTGAGATCGTGAAGTCTCAACAATGAGGAGGCCCTGTCCCGCTAGGGATTGTCGTACCAAAACAAAAAGTTACACAAAATTAGCTTTAAATTTTCCCAAACACACTAGGACATTTCTTTCACTAATTTCAAATATCAAAACATCCCCGTCCCCTCTGCCTATGGTATTTCGTACGTTGTGTAGAAAGATCTCCAGTAGCAAGTCACGCAAGATTATTATTCTGTCATATTAACTGACATTTCAGAAAATCTTGGTGTAAACAAAACATAGACAAAACTTTGAGATAAGTTAAGAATTTTAGAAAAAAGGCATGCTTTCAGAGAACTTATTGCAGCATTAAGCGACTAATCTTTGGCATGGATTATAAATTTTATTTATTATTTTTTCAATTTATTAACAATCAGGAAGAATACAGTCTATAAGCTAATGTGATAACAAGTAAGCTACGATACCATGTATTACTATAATGTGGTAGGGTATTCATCCAGCGATGTCACCTCAGGTGCCTTGTAAGTCTAAAGACCATCATCTTTTTAGTGTCCTAGTGTTTATACGTTGTTGTAGTAGCTCTAATAGTAGATTGGGATGGGCTTCCAGGTTGTTGCGATATTTATTGATTCTTTAATGGATGACGTCACTTACGTAAGGAATGTTGAAGTCTGTACGTTGAGTATGATTCGGATTATACTTTGAGCGATATTTCAGAAATTCCATAAATTTCGGCACACATATCAAAATTGTAATGCATGTAACATACAAAATATTATCTTTTCAGTTTCATTGGCCTTTCCGTTTCAAGAGCTAAACCACGCAATGGTACACACAGGATACACAAAATATATGTACTGATTTTCTTCCGTTTCTTAAATTCATGAAGTTTAAATGCCACATTCAAGCGGAATGCAACAGAGAGTAAGTTACTTTCATTTAATTCTGTCACGTAATTAATATGTACTTCGTCTGAGATTATAATGTACTGTTCTCTGAAGTCATAATTTTCGCTTAAATTTTCCAGCTTTTTCCTTCCCCCGTTTTATTCCTTTTTTTTCTTAAAAAACTTGTTCAGTCCGACTTCGTCTGGTAACAAATTGTTCCGTCTATCTGGCAGGCGGTCTATTTGATTTCTTTTTGTGAGTAATTCATCTTGAGTTTTTTGTTCATCTTCGAAGTTCAACGAGTCAGAAAGTTTTATGCCTCTGCAGGTAATGCGGATATGTCATTAGAAACCGTCAGTAAATATAATCAGAAATAGACATTCTGGGTTTAATACATTCTCAGTTTTGGACAGTGACGGTCCATGTCTTATCTCTCTCCTGATAACACAACTAATATTGCTGCGATGTATTTTGTAATAGAATGCGATTCATCCAAACCACATGACTGTATAAGCCAGGAAAGCTACAGTAGTACAGTAAGAAAGCTACAATAGTACAATAAGGAAGCTACTGTAGTTCTGTAAGAAAGCTACAGTAGTACTGTAAGAAAGCTACAATAGTACAATATAAAAGTTACTCTAGTTCAGTAAGAAAGCTACAGTAGTACTGTAAGAGAGCTACAATAGTACAATAAGAAAGCTACTGTAGTTCAGTAAGAAATCACAGTAGTACTGTAAGAAAGCTACAGCATTACAGTAAGAAAGCTACTATAGTTCAGTTAGAAAGCTACAGTAGTACAGTAAGCAAGCTACGGATTGCACGACCGTAGGATGTGGCTTCGATTGCCAGAAACTTTTTTTCTGTACAGAGTTTAGACTTGTGTGTGTCCCACCCACCCTACTAAATAAAGGATAACTCAGACTGCTTTCTCCAGGGTAAACCGGTCGGGACGTGAATCAAACAACTCCCCTTCCTCTATTGTCGAAATAAAGAATGGGCTCATAAGTCAATAAGACATTTGCGTCATTTACAGCAAAGACTGTCTTTTTACTCCTACACATTAGTGTGTAGTGAGTGCTAGGACATTTCTCTTTCGGTCAAATCTTAGAAAAACGGTTATGTACTTCCGCAAGTGCACTGAAAATTCTTACTTAAGTATTAAGGGTAAATGCTTCCTTAACATAATTTTACTCATCGTAAGGAAGAAGGAAGGGATGAAAAATAATTATTACTGGTGTAAAAGAGGCACTGCGCCACAAGCCGGAAAGTCGTGGATTCCATTCCCGTTGAGCTTGTAATTTTTCATTGACTAAATTCTTCTCACTACGCCTCCCAACAGTAATCAGTATGGGACAGCTGCGTAGGGCTGACAAATTTGTCCAGAAATTCCTGAACTTTCTGCAGCCCTAAGGGCCTGTTCAGTCCTATATATGGATTTCTTTAGCCTTGAGTCTGCGAGGGGCCAATCCCTCGTCTAGAGGAGTCATGCCGAGTGTGGTGTGAATGTGTATGATCTCAAAACCTCAACAATCAAGGGGTCCAGGCCCAAGTAGGGCTGTTGCGCCACAGCAAATGACCTACACTGAATGTTCATAAAATATTCCACCTGAAATCTTATATAGTTAATTCCTTTCTGATAATATCCTGGTTTTTAGAATATTATCACAAAGTGATAACATTCGGCTAAGCGTGCGGAGATCCATATACATTTTTTATGAAATCGATCCATCTGAACGTTAAAAAGGAGAATTAATTGCCATGTAAGCACAAGCCCAGTTTAGAGATGGGGACTTTGATGAAGGTTGAGTTGGGAGTGGGATGGTGGATTTCAAGAGGATGCACACGCTCAGCAGGCGATCAGACTTTGTAGGCAGCACAGCATATCAGCACCCTTTGCCTCGTTATCCCCTACTGCATTTCCTGCTGCGTTGTAAATCTCTCAGTCTTTGGCTTTTAAGATTACGGAAGTGAATATCGCCTAAGACACCTATTGCGTGATTTAAACCGTGTTCTATTTCTGTCGTTACAGACTATTCTGTTAGAGTGGCGATGAACATTATTTATGTTATGGGATGGCTGTGGCTATTTCGAAGTGACAGCAAGTCAGGAACTCCGTACTGGTAAATTATTAAACATTTCTCAACTTCTGTCACTGATTTCATCACGCTCGACAATATGCAAAACCATGTAAAATGAGCATAAAATTAAATTTCAATACGTTTTCCTAAATTCCGGCTGATGATAACAACATATTATGACAAACATTAAACCGTACCATTCGACTTAGGCAAAATAATTAATTGTGTGGAAAAACGTAATACTTCGGAAGCTGGTAGTCTCTCACTTAGTCATTAAGTTCCCTACACTTTATGTTTCACGGAAGTAAATTACCGTGTTTGAAAATTTTACTGTTGCTACTTATCCTGAGCCACTTGAATCCAGCGCACATCCCCCAGACCTATCTCTTGAATATATATTTTAACTTATTTTCTCTCTATGCATAGATCCTCAATGTTTGTGGGTGAGTGAGCTGTAAGTTCACTTCCTATCGGAAGATCCAGATTAAAATTCGGCTCGATGAGTCAGAAAAATGTTCCGTTGTTTTCCTGGGTACTTCCCGGTAAATATCAGAATATTACCTCAAAACTTGATATGGTCTTATGCTTCCCATTCTGCAAAGTGTAGCTCAATAAGTACGTGTCGCTCGATAGTATGTATTCTGAGCTAATGCTGTTTCGATAGTATACAACAAATAAACAAGAACACTTTGGTTTTCCAAGTAAAATCTTTTTTCCTTTGTGCTTAATAGCCAACATGCTGTGTGTTTTCTCTCAATCTCAAGTATAGTAAAGACAATAGAGTTTCCAAAATTAAAAATCCAACCAATTTTCAAGTTTTATTCATCTAACTCTTGGGATTAAAACACTGTCTCTGTCAGTCTGCTGCGTACGAGAGAGAGTTGAAACTTACAGATTTTCACATTACAATATCAGAGGAGTTCGATTATTTGAACTGACATTCTATGCTGGGTGCTTGTAATTCAGGAGTATTCACTTCCCCGAATCTTTTCCTACCACCCGTATAATCAACTTCCAGGTACTGAATAATTTACACACGCATATCGATGATGATCTGGGTACCTCACTCAGTGTAGTTACTACAATACAGGATATGGGACCTATGCAGACCCGAGTCTAGGTCTGCTAGCCAATTTTTCAGACCAAGGTGTTTGCATTTTTCGTCAACACCGCCTCGGAGTATTGAAAAAGTGTCATAAGATACGTCACCTGATCAGTTGCAGAGTTTCTACTTCCTACTCCCAGGCACTTGGCTCAAAGAATTATAAAATCTCATTTAAGGGGCCCACATGACAGCTACGTCCAAAGCCTTAAGTGTGAGGTAGAGCAGGCATTCGGAACTTTGGGTTTAACTTATTATTATTATTATTATTATTATTATTATCATCATCATCATCGTCATCACCATCTCCTTTATGCGGGGTATTTATACTTACATTCCTGAGAAAAATTATGTCCCTAGGGAATACAGTGTTGCAGTTATTCTGTTGTTACTATTCATGGTGCTTATATCGTTAGTTTCATTGTTGAATCTATTGTAGTTTTATATTAGTACTTTCCGACTTATGTGTGCAGTGCCCAATATGGCTGTTTTCTGTAGTTCCGTGACTTCATGTTTTCCTAGTATGTTGCTGACGTATTTTCTGAATGACTTTGAAATAGTCCCAGTCGCCCCTATTATTACTGGTATCACCTTTGTTTTTACATTCCACATGCTTTGTATTTCTATTGTAAGGTCTTTTATTTTAGAATCTTCTCTGTTTCTTTTTAAATCACATTTCTGTCTCCTGAGATTGCAACGTCTATTAACCTACATGTTTCCTTTTCATTATTACGGATTATAGTGTCTGGTTTGTTGTTGGGGATAGTTCTGTCAGTTTGTACTTGTTGGTTCCACAATACGGTTACCTTGCCTCCTTGACTTGTTTCTGCTGATTTTGGCACATGCTCATACCAGTGTTTTTTGTCCAATTGTACCCCTGTTTCCTTACATATGTTTAAGTGTTGTTGTGCACACACTCTATCATGTCTTTTTATGTATTGTATGCCAGTATTGGGCATGCTGATATTATGTGGTCTATTGTCTCGTCAAACTGTTGGCAAAGTCTTTATTATTATTATTATTATTATTATTCTACGATGGATAAAGTCCCAAAATGAAATTGCGTTTCAATATAAAATACCGCTGTCACAACGTACACAACTGGAACTCAAGGGACATACGATTCACCGTTCCTGAAACACTGTTTTGGAGGAACGTGAAGTTATTATTGATTAAACCTCATGTGGTTTATATTAACATTCCTGTCACATGTGGTGTGTGCTCTTTGTTATGCAACTAAATACAGTACTTCAAATTACTGCCTATTCTGCTCCTTTTTTGACACAGAATTCTCAATGCAGGAATTAATGCTGAGTGTCGTTTTACATTTAGGTTGTTTGCAATGCGAATCTTTATTTTTAAAAATCGTCAAATCAATCTCATTGCTAAGTACTTAAACTAGTATAAACCTATTTGTAATTTCCAAAGCAATGTTTGCTAATTTCCATTTCTGCGCATGACTTCGACAGATAACCTTTTCATTCCTTCACTCCCGTTTCACCTGCTTCAAATAACTAATTCAATAATTTCGCTGGACAAAAATATACAATAGACTGAGAGACAATTTCTGCCTACAGGAAAACATGTTATCGACAAAAGTTGATTCTGTAATAGCGACCAAACCAAAGATACCTCTCAAATGCGTCTTAATGGCAGTGTCCTCGGCAGTCCCTGATAACGCGCTTTCATACCCTTCATAAGCATTAACTAATACCAAGTGGGAGCAAATAAAGACAGGATTTCGGCTCTCAGTCTTACTTACATATATATGTGTGTGTGTGTGTGTGTGTGTATGTGTGAGTGCGTGTGTTTGTGTTTGTGTGGGCGTGTGTGTGTGTGTGTGTGTGTGTGCTTTATATAAGGCAAGTTATTCATTGTCAGTGACTCCGGATTACTGTAGTAACCTGGCAGAACATGGAAAAGAGGCAGAACAGTCAAATTTATGAGCTTGTTATGGATATAACAGTATGTGTAGATTAAAGAAAACCATGAGGGTTGACAGATCCGTAAATTTCAGTTTCCGCATCCGCCAACAGATTAAAGAGTTGCCATATATCATTGCGAAAATATGAATTGCATATTCTTCATGTAGGACAAAAAATAAAAATCCTGTGTATACTTCCCTCTTCCCACGTCAAAGGGGTGAAATTAATACTCGTGCATTTTGTATGATGTTAAATTCATGATTTATCCATGTCAATGTCCCTTGTGTGAAACATTAATACCGTAAAAAGTACGAAAGGCTACAAAACACGGGGCCCTAGAATAGTGGAAACAAAAAATATATCAGTTCAACGACCGAAAAAGGGGGTTTTTCTTCTACTGCTGAGAGGGTTGAAAAAGTAGAATATAATTTATATTGCTCTCACACTACAAGAATTGAAAATACTTCATTATCAGGTGTCGTGTTTACAGCATTATTTGTGATACAGATTATATTCCTATATTTCCTCAGGCTGTAGTAAAATTCTTTGTTTAACAACAGTCTACAAACAGAGTGACAATCATGTACAGTAGCAAGGAGCCGACAACATGACCTGTGTTCAGTTTCCAGCAGATGAATTTATCCTTTCATGACCGGTTCTGATTCTGAATTATCAATTCCTGAAAGGTTCTCAGACCCATTTTATTCTTTCCTGGCTCATTTATCCTTCCATGACCGGTTCTGAACCCCATTTATCCTTTCCTGAAAGATTCTGAAACCCAACAATAATTAACTAAAGGGTTCTGGAACACATTTAACCTTTACTGAATTGTTCTAAAGCTCTCTTAGCCTCCTCTTTAATGGGAATTTGAAAAATGTTCCTTGATAATAGAGTACATTGAGAATACGAACTTGTGCAAAAGTCTAGAATGTGTGGACCGTTACCTCCGATTTTTACCGACGCTATTCCAAGCCAATATTCAAAATATAATTCAAATTTCATAAAAATAATAATTATTGTCCTGCGAGAAAAGGATTATTAAACTTAAATGTAGCATATAGTGCGGTTGCAAATGCATCCATGTTCTGATTAAAAATTCCTATGGTTTAGCCAGTGCATCATTTGCGCGTCACGAAAGAACGAAGTAAGAAGATGCAATAACATTAAGAAAAATATGTGTCACAAACAGTTATGACAAGTTGAAATGGAATAGAGTTAACCAGATGTACCAAAGATTCAGAAGAAAATCAGTTTTTCTATACGTAATCTACTCTCTCCTTCTAAGCTCCAAATACTATGTATTTATGTATGTATGTATGTATGTATGTATATGTATATATATATATATATATATATATATATATATATATATA
>Ga0123354_10002251_pt1 | contig 25172 bp, 18 predicted proteins | sample TergutLab28metaG_2_FD_97872 | JGI IMG/M metagenome (GOLD analysis project Ga0123354, IMG submission 97872) | Labiotermes labralis P4 segment gut microbial communities from Petit-Saut dam, French Guiana - Lab288 P4 | ecosystem: Host-associated > Arthropoda: Insects > Digestive system > Gut ...
AATACGTCTTGTTCTCCTGAAGATGGGCATAATGATGCCCTAAACATGTTGAGATATTGTTAAAAATAAACATCTGTTGCATCTTGTTGGTTTTCTCTATCATTTCACAATTTGCTCACGATGCACGGTCACAGAAACCTAAATTTTGTAACAAGGTTCTGCAGCCTCATTTGGAGCAAATGGGTACATCATGAGGAACTGAGAAGATTACTTTTGCAGCAATAAATTTAACCCTTTAAACGCCAAGTTAAATCCCATCTGCCATCTGCTGGCATTATTAGCAGCTCACCATATTCTCCACGTTAGCAGGATAAGGGTTAAAAAATGCGCACTGTCTATACCACTATGCTATCTTGTTAAGTGATCAATATGCTCTGTTGTGACACAACATAGCTGAGTTGTTATTGTAACATCCATACTTATTAGTGAATTTATGGTGAAATAGGTGTTGCTTATGCAAGTCTAGGGCGTTTTGCAGCAGTGTGCCTGGGAATTATGTTCTTTTGTGGTACGACACTATATTATAGGGCAATGGGATCCAGTTATACCTGACTGTAGGATGGTTTTTCCTTCATTTGTTTTGGTCTGATTAAGGTGACCCATGCAGTTTGACATCCTGTGCTGTTCAAAAGTTTCATCTGTAAATGAACAAACACAGTTTGTGGGGAAACAAATTACATGTTTTGGAATTATTCAGTCAAATTTTGGTTGTTTAAGAAGTGAGATGTTCAGTCGAGATGAAGAGTCATATTGGCACAGAGCTGTTTGTTTCTAATACAGGCATCTCTTATAGCTACATTTTTCAGAGGGTCCACAGTTTAAGTGACCTGTGTGGCTGATGTGTGAATGATATGTGAAAAATATATGGGGGTGTGTTGCTTTCATTGTAAGAATTCTTGGTATACATGGCTGAAACTTACAGAGACATAAGCTTATGCCTGCCTATATTCATAAGTTACATGCTTGTATATTTATTGACATTAATATCGTGTTGTTCACTAATGGAACTTTCTCACACAATTCATCTGAGCAGAGGTTCTCAGTGTGTGTTTCACGGACCACCAGTTGTCTCTAAGCTGCATCTATTACACACAACCAGTTGCTTGAATTTTTATTGTATAATTATCACTTTTTGTTTCATGTATTTTACTGTACTAGCCTTCAAATTGTATATAATTTGTTAAAATATTCTAAATACCACATTTTTTACCCCAATTGTAGGATTATACTTATTAACAACAACAGTATTTTTACTACTGACTTGAAAAGTGTAGTTCAAGTCATCTAATAATTTCACTATATGGAACATGTGCCTCAAACATCCCAGATTAAAAATATAGATGTAGGAAAATTCTTGTCTAATGCATTATGAAAAATAAATTACAAAATTGTTACAAAAATTTCTAGACCTTTAACAGAAAATTTTTCAGGTGTTTGAGGTGTCTTATATATTATTTACTTCATGTTTAATTCAATGTATCCAAGAGGGAGTAGTATAAATTTAATAATAAGTAACAGCAATTTCATTACAAAACATAGTCTCTAGTAGTACCTTTGAATGTGTAGCAGAGGTTTCAACCTTATAGTGAGGTACATATGAAAACTAAACAATAAATAATTGTTCTCTGACAAATCACACTGTTTGCATGACAGCTGTTTCATTTTAAGCTTCTCAAGTATTCTTACACTTGTGCATTCTATTCAGAGATTTGTTTTTGATATAACTTCACAGACAATAAAAAAGCTATTATGTTTGGCAAGTAACAGACATGTGACTGTGTTCACTATTTTACTTACAGAATTTTACTAACTTTAGCAAGCAGGGGTAAAAAAATACAGCAACAAAGCCATGATTGAAAAAATGTGCATAATTTGTTAAGATCTTAGTACAGCATGTAAGAATCAAGTTTGTCATATTATGAGGTTGATCTCCATGTCATGAATAAGACCAGAAAGAAGCACTGTGGGAGGGTGCAGAATCATAATCATAAAAATAGACTTTAAGTAAAGAACATACAGAATACAAGTAAAATAACAAAAGAGGACAGCAGTTTCTTAGAGAAAACACAGCAGAAATCAAGAAAGCAGTACTATACAGTCAGGTAATAAGATATGAAAGATGCTTGATGTCAAGAAGAAACATAATATCAGCATGCAAGTGTCAGTGATGTATCCAGTCCAATAAAATTTCAATATAGTAAGGCCCAAAATTGTGTGAAGCTGTAGGGGCAAACAGGAGTCTTATTTTAAGAGCATAAACAACATAAATCTAAATACTGACATCTTAAACTTTTCAAATGGTTAGTGAAGCAGACATAATAAAGATGTAATATGTAAATGAACTATCATAAATGTAAGTTTAAAACTTTTTATTAATTTGCGATTTTTTCTTACAGAAACAAAAGAAACCGATAAATTTACATGACATAATTTAGAAACATAGAATATGTATTTTCTTTTCAGGCTTCATACTAGTACACAAAACCCTTATCAGTAGTACAGGACTGTTTGTGCAGTAAATCCTGGCACCTGACTTGTGCAGCAGCTGCAGTTTTAGACACAGTCACTACTACAATAGCATTTTAATTGACTGTGGTAAATTAAGTAGCTGACAAGACATGTTACTTAATTTTTCCAGCTGTCAAACAGCTCCACTGACTATATCATGTATGAATGTTAAGAGCGTAAGGAATCATTCTCGCCAGACGTCATATAAAACTTAAAGAACTGGTCAATAAGTGTATCAGCGAAACTAATGATGTTAATATTTATAATACATTCCACACAGAAATTCATCTTGGGTTTTAGGGCTGATGACCATCAGATTTGTCCAATAAGGGCAGAGGTATTTTGAGTTGTGTTTTTATGTATGCAGACACAATGGCAGTAAATGTTCTCTCTCTTTTAATTGATCAGATTTTGATATATTTTATTGTGTTTCTGGTACAAATAATATGAGTGGAAGTGGAGTACATGTTGAAACCAATACACCCCCTGTCTATTGCTCAGTTGTATTATCACGACCAATTGAATAGTGACACAACTAGTGACTACTGTTATAGAATGCACTCATCACCATGTTCAGCTTGCTATAAGTTGGTCTCAGGCTATTATGTACTTATCCTGAATTGATGTTAAATATAAGTTATATACCATATACATATCAATTTCATGTTTTACATGTCTGATCACAGTTGGCATTTGTGTTTTGCAAACTCAGCAACATTTTTTTTTTTTGACATCTGAATGTTGCAGTTTAGTTGACTTCATCTTTCTTTTTATTTCATACATTATAATTATTGTGAGCATATGCAGAAAATGTTATATTCTAGTACTTTTTCATTTCAATTCAGTTTCTTCTATGAACAGCTTCAGTTAATTATATATAAAGATCAGTTCTGGAATGAAAACCAACTCTGAGCAGACAAACAGAACTTTCTTGTTGGGGTGCAGTGATACTAAAAATATTAAATAAATACATGTTTTTTAGACCTTACTGATTCTGATAAAATCTGTTTGATTGGAAATCATCATCCACATGAACTTTGACCCAAACACTTGAAATTTTACAGCAGACAGTGGCATAATAAAAAGCATAATCATGCTTTCATAAAAACAAAAAGAATTAGAATTTCTGTAACACCATGGAGATGTGATTTTTTTAAGTATGTCATTATGTAAGGATCGCATATCCATTACATGAACTGTTATAAAATCGTACTAACAGTGCCTACTCTCTGTTGTTGGAGCTCACATTATAAAAGAATGTAATAACGTAAATGAGAAAAAATTACGTGTTTTGCATGATTTAAACTCTATAAAGTTTTACACATAAAAGCACTTTGTGTGGAATAGAAGCAAGGTAAGGTTCTACAAAAGAGAGAAACAAAATTTAGAGTAAAGAGATTAAATTCGTAAGAAAAGTATGTGGTGTACAATAACTGTATATGTGGTAAATAAAAAAAAAACATACAAACAAAGAGAAAGTTGGGATGATTTTGTGCAAAGAATTAAATGTCCTTTGCCAAAAGAAGCCTTGGATTGTCAATAAAAAAGGACGAGATATAAAAGTTGTGTCAGAAATAAACAGAGAAGAAAGAATAGGAAATATTCTAATTCTTGATACAAGAAGGAGAGTAAGAAGAGAAGGGAGGATGAGAAGGGAGTGTGTGGAGAAGGTTGTGGTGCTAGTAGTGTAGGTGGTAGTGGTGGTGGCGATGGTGGTGGTGGTGGTCATGATTATGTTTATTATGGTGGTGTTCATCATCATCATCATCATCTCCTTTTATGCAGGGTATTTATACTTATATTCCTGAGACAATCTATGTCCCTAGGGAATACAGTGTTGCAGCTATTCTGTTGTTAGTATTCACGGTGCTTATATCACTAGTTTCAGTGTTGAATCTATTGTATTTTTATATTAGTACTTTCCGAAGCATGTGTGCAGTGCCCAATATGGCTATTTTCTGTAGTTCCTTGACTTCATGTTTCCCTGGTATGTCACTCACGTTATTTTTTGAATGACTAAATAGTCCCAATTGGCCCTATTATTACTGGTATCATCTTTGTTTTTACATTCCACATGTGCTGTATTTCTATTGTAAAGTCTCTATATTTTAGAATCTTCTAGGGTTCTTTTTTAATCACATTTCTGTCTCCTGAGATTGCAACATCTATTAACATACATACATACATACATACATATTATTATTATTATTATTATTATTATTATCATCATCATCATCATCATCATCATCATCATCATCGATATGATACAAAACATGCAACTAAAAATATTGTAACAAATATTGATTACATTCTTACATAGTTATTGCAGACACTGTTACTTGCACCATATGCTGATATTCACACTGAATTGTCATGATAAAGTAGCTGCTAAGGCAGTGTAACCTCTAACATGTGGTCAATGTCATATATTGAGACTGTCTACATGAAGAATTAGTTGCTTCACATGTCTACCTAAGCACTTTTAAATTCTGCAATGCAGCATACCATTTTCAGGATATACATAGTATGCTCCACAAGAAAGAGAATAATTACTTGTTTCTCCTGTTGGATTCAGATTAATAACTAAGAAGTTTAATGGAACTCCTGGTATTTTTCTGTAGGAAATGCGTTGTTACCACATGGCCCTTTGCTAGGAAAAGGGAGAATAAGTGCTTCTATACAATTCTACTGAATAAAATTTCACGTTCTCTAATATTAAACCTACACAGCTATAAATATTTTCCAGCAAAATAAAAATTGTTTATTAATATGTAAATTTAAATTTATTTTATATTTATCTAGTCAGTATGTGTGGTTTGGTTATGAATGTATGATAAATTTGAAATTGACTGGTAGATATGTTAGGAAACTAGCAGTCATTTTTGTGCATCATGTTGCCTAAAGGACATGAAAATATTCCATACAAATTTGGACTGTAGATGGTTGTTACATTTGTTGTGTTTGTTTCAAAGTCTCGTCTTTCAATGAATTTATGATATAAAGAATTTCAGGAAAAATAACGACATATATGGTCTTCATGACAAATGACTATATATAAAAGTAGCATCACTGCACCCCGTTAAGGTAACAAGTCCCATAACTTTCTGTTGTCAACTTATTTTTGTCTTCTTCCTGTACTGATCCTTTCCACAAGATAACTACAAACTATATTTTTATTACTTTCAATTCTCAATGCACTATCTCATAAAAGATATGCTATAAATAATACAGTACTTTATATCCTGTAACTCAAATTATAAACAATGTTTTGTAAATAAATACTGTTGAATAAATAAATAACTTACCTTGTTTCTCTTTAGTTCTGTATCTGAAATGGTCCAACTGTTGCAGAATGTGACATCGCTCTGTGTCTGTCTGTGTCTCTGTGCCTGTGTGCATGGGAGCGCCTATCTTAATATTATAATCACTGTACTTGGATCATGGATGTAACACTGCATGCAGAATTTTGCTGAAGACAGAAATGTTGTTCTATTTCTTATAAGCACTCAATAGAAGATATTTCTGCAATGTTGAAATTATTACATGTGCTTCATACAGAAGTGAATTTATGAAGAAATATGTTTCATTTTCACAAAGTTTGACTGAAACTGAAATTGAAAATGTTTTAATATTCTCAAAGTGGGGGGAGGGGGTCTAAGAATGGATTTTGCTTAAAACAGCTTATATTCCAAATATTCAGTTTATTTCAAATTCATATTTATGCGAAATTCATTAAGTGCTTCGATAAATCTGATTGATTACCAAGAAGGGTAGATTAACTCTGAACCGCAGCTCATTTCTATTTTGTATTTAGTAGAGAACCCATACTTTTCTAAAAGACATATAGACGTATGTAACAACAAAGAGCTTTAATAATTTTCTTGACTTTTTTTCAGCAAGGCTATGTTACAATGCTACTGTAATTCAAAATTGTAGTGTAGATGGTACTGGATTCATAAATCCCTTGCTAACCAATTCTGTAATGAAGTGAATAAAATCCTAAGTCTTCTTTGATAGCTATCTCTCACTTACTCATGACCTTTGTTCAAAACATAAGGTAATGTGTATACCCTGGAAATAACCTGTAAAATACACAGCCATTCTTAATTAGCATGAACTTTCAAGTGTCAGTTATTTATTCAGTAATACGAAATTAACTGAATGTCATACCTTTGCATCAATTTACCATAAAATTATATGGTAATTTGTATCAGTTAAATAAAGTCTTAAATGCCTAATACCAATAGCAGGTTTCAAAGTATGAATAAGAAGGAATTAAATTTTCTACCTCCATCCCATTTTACCATAATATACTTGTACCAGTGCAGATGGGTCTCTGTGCTTTAGTATCTTCTGTGATACAAGATGCCTTGCATCTTACAGAAGAGCAACATACAAACAGTGAGAAATTACCAACTGGATGACTTTTTTTCTTAGACTCTTTTGCTTACGATACAACTAATCAATAGGAAATTAAAATTTTATCCAGTAGTTAATTTTTCAGAGAGTTAAGTCTTATAGGTTGCTTGCATCCTAAGAAACATGAAAGGAAAGAGATGCAGTCACATAACAAAAGAATTTTGGGGAAGAAGGGAGAAAATTATTGTTACTACTAAGAGAGATCATGGGCTATATTGAAATTCAGCTGAGGCCTCACATATGCAAAATTGAGAAAATATCACATGAATAATTCCAGTTCAGGTCACATTTGAGGTCATGTAGCTCAAAGCAAGAAAATGTAAATAAGATTGATGTTAGGAAATGATTCAGAAAGCTAACCACTTGGGAGAGTGAGGAAATAGGAGAATGATATTAAACTGCATGCAGGGAAACTGACAGTAATCTCTCCTTTGTCAGGATAATGGACTGTTATCCATGTCCACGCTGCCGTGATCTGGGGAGGAACTGAGTTCATTATAGGGAGACGCTTTAAGCGTATAAGTTGGCTGCTGCAGAGCGGGAGCCAGTACGGTCCCTAGGCGGCGAATAAACATAAAATAACTCAACTTGGTAGGATATATACGTGCTGGTACAATATAACACTGAGAAGCCTGCAGAACTTCGTACCTGGTCCCTTTCCTGACAGTCGTAAAATTGAATCCACTGGGACCAAGCTGTTGTTATGATTCGCAGGTACGGCTGGGGCTGGTCATTTCGATGCCCTGTGCGAGACTCATCTGGCAACCCAGTGGTCCTCTGTTACCCACCTCATGTTTTAATGTCATTTTTAACAGGTGAATTAACTGCTGTCGGCATATCTTCGACGGATAAAGATGTCTGGCAAGGCTACAGCATCTTCATTAGGACAGTTGAAGAAGCGTATTATGAAAAGGACTGAATAATTTCTCGTTTTACAATTAGAGTCATAATATCACAACGCAAATAAGGAGCTTCTTCTGAAGACGAAGATGATGAGATGAAATTTTTTGACGATAGAACCATTTTCCCCCAGAGTATGAGTTAGCAAATCCCCTGGATCAGCAGCTCAGTAAGTGTATACATTTTGATAGCGTTTCAGATTTAAAGAGAGTAATAGATCCTAGTCAGCTAAAGAGCTAAACCCATGGTTATCTGTGATAGTATTTGGTAATCCGAAAGCGTAATTCGTCAGTTGTAACCTTTAAAAAAAGCACTATGTTTCACAGTGATATAGACTTACTTATACAGGACCTATATATTTCTAACCCAAGGCCAACGCGAAGCTAAGAGACCCTACCCACACTGTCGAGTTCTAAATTATTCCCTCGGGTGAATAATTCAAATTTAATTTACATGAAGTTCGAATTGAACTGTTGAACTTATGTGAAAACAAGGCTTACCGCAAGAAATTCTGAGGCAAGTAATATACACATATTGTCCTGGAAGAATGATTTGGCAATTAATTTCGAATTTAAAAAATGTCAAAATTTTAGTTTTTCGCAGCAGTTTAGCTAAGCATTGCTTTATTCGTGGGATATTACGCCGCGTTACTGCGTAAAGGGTTCTAAATGCCCAACAATGCTTCTTGGACATTTCGAACCTAAATATAAGGTAAGTGCTTTGTTGCAGCCACCGCACATTTTGTAGCTGCTTATTAACTGGCTCTACGTTGCTACTTCTGCACTTGTTATGTCATCGGTTTTAGTTTACAAATACTATAGCATGAAATGTTATCGATCGAGCACAGGTCAAGCCCAACCGCAGGGCCAACTTTGCGCTCACTGACCCCATTCTAAAACAAGATAACAGCTACTATTACGATCTTCCTCAGTCACCCTGCGGGAACATTTATCAACTACATAGGTATTCTAGAGCTTATAATTAAAGTGACATGTATGAGCTCTCGAGACAGACGTAATGTTGCTGTGTTAATTTACAAACATATAACTGTCCAATTTAATAACTGTCCAACAAGATGCGAATTATTCCGTTTATTACATTTCTGTAGGCAAATCTACATGTTTCGTGTGTCGACACCCATCATCATTTAACCAATCTAGAATTTTAAATTATATGTTAGTATTGATAGCAGTGTATTTCATTCATTGCAGTGAATCAATACCAGAAGCTGTAATTACAGTCGTACGAGCTCCTGATGATGGGTGTCAACACCCGAAACATGTAGAGCTGCTTACAGAAATGTAATAAACTGAATAAGTCGCATCTTGTTGGAAAATTATTAATTTCGATTCACGATGAACGGAACCAAATATATTTTAAAAAAATAAGAAATGTAACTGTCCCTTCTATTAACACAATAATGAGATGGAATTTTAATTAACTTATTCTACGAAATGTTGCAGTTGTCTGAGGCACTGTGCTATAAGACCGTGGGTAGCTGCTGCACAAAAGCCCAGGGGTCGACTCAGTCGCTGACTAAAATGGATACCAGTAATATATTCTGCGGGAAAAGGCGGCCGATGCGTAGAGCTGAAAGCATTGTCACTTCCATTTGCAAATTTTATTGAAATCCTTGGAGCCTCCAGGCCTGAAAAGGGATAGCTTCACTTTTATACCTTTATATGTAACGTAAATACATTTTAATCCTCGCTAAACTTCAGTGCGTAATCTTGCTGAGGATGAACTAACTTGATTATATTCTTTTGACTGTTAATAGGATAAAAATGAAAGTTATTTAATTTGAAAGAGAATTTCATTTTATTTGAAGAGAGTGTGAAAACTAAAGCATTACGTTTCTAATCCCCATGCCAGAGGCAGAAATTATCTCTCACTTCATCGCAGTAAACTAGAGAGAGGATAGAAATTGCATACATTTGTTACACGTTCCATTGATTCAAAATCAAGCCAAAGTAAAAAAGCAGAAGTTGGAATCAGACATAAAAATATAAAGTATACAATACAAAATTACTGTACGTATTTCACATAAGGCATTTACATGTTACATAAACTTTATTATATACAACTGATAATAAGCGAATAATGCACTTTTAATGTTAGAAATAACAGAGATATAAAATTTGGTCACATCCTCTCCTATTCTACATTATTCTTATAAGAGTAACTAAAAGGCAGAGCAAATATTCCATTTTATAATTTTACAAAAAATTAGGAATCATCGGATGTACGTTTTCCCCTCACATTACGAAACCAAAATTTACATTTACAACATATTGCATTACAATTTATTTTATATTTTATTTATTTTTATTGGAGTAAAACGTGAATCCTTATTTTAGTCTTAACTTTCAAAATTAAGGAACTCGAAAGCTATTCCTACAGCAGCCAAGCTGTTGGAAGGGCCATCCATGCCGAACAGGTCTGAAGAAAGGTGTGGGACAAAGAACGACACTGTGGCCCTCCATGTTATGGTATGTGGGTGACGATGATATCTTCACTTCATAGACACTCTACTGATTCGAAACTCAGATAAAATGGAAGGTCATGATCCGAAAACATGTCAAAGAGTCACATAATAATAATAATAATTCTATCTCTAAACTGTACCATGACAGGTCCATAATATGAGTAAATGATCGAAATATTCATAAGAACAGACCGGACATACATGTAGTTATAATTGACAGAACCATCAAAGAAGCATACTTAAAAGACGTAGCAATTTCTAAAAGCCACAACTTTCACAACACCATGACCGAGAGGTTCCAGAAGTATAAAAGAATTGGAAAAAAACAAAAAAAAAAACTTATGAGAATATGGCAACTGAAACGGTCTATGTAATACCGTTTGTACGATGCACAGCTGCTACCATCCCAAACATATTATATAAAATTCTGAAACTGCTTAACCTCTGCCATGTTCTACATATACTAATGCAGAAAGCAGTAATACTTAATATATACCATATAATCAGAAAGTTTTTGACAGAAGAGTGAATAAGAAAGGAAAGGTCATTGAGACTCATACTCTTTTGAGAACCTGGTAAACTGGTTTGAAGTAAGAAATGTGGATGATGATGATGATGGTGGTGGTGATGATGATGATAATAATAATAATAACTTTTGCAAATGTAAATCTGATTCGTCACTGTCTGTTATTTTAACTTCGCTACAATCTCGAAATATTTGTTTGCTGCCTTTCATAAGATATTTTCTCTATTCTGGTGAAGGAGCGCACAAATACAAGCGTTCTGACATTTCACTGCCTTTCTTCTAGATCTGCCCCTTCACTAGCACTTAAAGGAATTTACTTCCGTATTTCCAAAAAAAAAATACATATTTTTCTCTTAACTCATAGACATCTTCAAAAAGATTGTGAGATCCATTTCTCAGATTCAGAACTTCAGTCCAACTAAAACAGAGAATTTCAGAGACAGAAGCTTCTCCTAGCCAGCTACATGAATTTCAGATTATGTGGTTACCCTGGTTTTGAAACAATTTTTAAACTGCTGTCACCTGATTTAGAAGGCAGGGTTTCATTCCAGTTAAACGTGCTGGTTCGAAAATCACCAAGATCATGCATGGTGTTGTGAAATGTTTGGAATTCCGATAAGATGCTGCCGCCTTGTGATATCGTTTGTCTTGGGTTGCTAGGAAACGGACGAGAGAGCAAGTGACGGATCGATACGATGTTCTTCTTTCATCTGCTTACAAGTCTTTTCATTGTAATGTTCAGTATCTTCAGGAAGACAAATATTGCCGTACGGAAATGGCAAGTATACGTCCCAGTTGTTACTAATAGTTCATTACTGGTGATGCGTTTACTATTGCAACACACTGTTAACTCACTGTAATTAAGCTGCAATACTTCTATAGGCGTATTATCGTCAGCCATCTTGTTTTAAGAACACACAAGATGGAGTCCAGTCGAAATAAAGTGATGACTAAGAAAATAAAATTTGAAGAACTTATTTAAATTTTATCTCATGACCTTACGATGTTCTTCGATAAAAAATTATACCGTTATCCATTTTCTCGCACATTAATTAAAAATATCTTCAAAGGACCGCCAGCAAGCGACAAAAGTTTTATGCATGAGTCGTTGAGTTTATGTTATTTGTTGCTAACAAACTCATATCTAACAAAAACGCTCATCTGAATACAGGTTGTCGATAAAAGAAAATCTAAACTGCAAAAAATATACGTCATCTTATCCGTTACGAACATTTTGTGATTTTTTTCTTTGGCTGTTAGTCTATATTTTTTGCCGTGGCGCCCTCTAAAGCAGCTTGATATATCCAGTGGTAAAACTACAAATAAAAACAGTGAAAAAATTTCAATCAATCAGAACTTCTAATTTCTTTTTTTTATAAGAAGATTATAACAACATCCAGCTGCCGAAAAATAAGATCCATTTCACAAATGTTCGACTGTAGAGGCCTCTAGAATCTAACCTGGGAAGTCGGGTTGTAGACAGCATAGTGACCATGGCCTGTAAAAAAATAGAATTTTGGTTTAATTCCCAATGGACGCAGAGATATTTCTGTTTGCTGCTGTGTCCTGAACAACTTTGGCGTCCTCCCTGGCTATTTTGCAATGGTTATCGCATGATCCTTACCGGAGGATAAAGCAGTGGATATATGCACGTGTCCTTTCAACTGTCCGTGTTATGGAATCATAGGTCTACACATACACTTTCCCTACACGTCTTTCTTGGCGTAGTGCTTCTGTAGTAGCTCAGCACAAACCAACTTAAATTTTACCCATAAATATATTTACATGGCCATATAAACTTTTATACGTCTGTTCAATCCTTTGGGTATATACAACTTTTTACAGATCAGTAGTACCACCTGCCGTAACACGAAGAAACTCTGCATCTTGTAGACGCGGTGTATTTATGTGTTCATTGTGAATCTAGAAATAAACACAGATTATCTCTCTAAACAGAATTAACTAGTATGTCTTTACAAAGCAAATGGGATGTGTTCTCTGTGTATCAGGAAGCGAAATTTGATACATAATGTAAATCAGGGCCGTTCAACCCGTGTCTAGCGGACAAAATGTTGCCCACAGCACATTGTTTTTAACAGTGGAGACATTCGAATTGAGGAAACGTCTTCTAATCCCTTCCCAGGCAAAACCGCGATAGAATGTCGAAGCAGTCTTGAGAAATTAACAGCTGTTTATTTACGGAGACATATATTATGTTATTAATTCAATTTGCCTGATCTTTTTACAAAAAAACAAAATTAAGACTGTGATATTAAACTCGACAGAACAAATTTTTGGACACTGTTTTGTGAAGTGTTTTATTTAATGACGATATCCACTTCTGATATTTTACAGCGTTTGTGTAAGATGAATGAAACTTAATTATGCAGCAATGAGGGAATGATACTGGCAAGGAATATTGTATTACTTCCAGCACACCTGTCCTAATGACTATCTATCATCAAACCATCACTGACTGACCTAGAAATGAATTTGGACCTCCAGGGTGAGATTACAATGACTCATTGTCTGAGTCGTGGCAGGTCGTCTCTCCGTCTTGTCTCTTCCTTTAAAATAATCCTAAACTTAGACTAATTAAATTTTATACATAACACATTTAATCGTACAGAAGCGTAAAAAAGACAGCGGGTATAATAAGGCTTGTTTGGAGCAGTTGGTTAAGGTACCACGCTAGAAGCCGGAAGGTCGAGGGTTCGATCGTTGGTAACATCATTGATTTAATTCTTCCGGCAGCCCTATGACACTGGGGTCGGCTCAGCCTGTAACAGAAATGAGTACCAGACACACCTCCTTGGCGGTAAAGAATGCCGGTATGTAAGTCTGACAATCTTACTACCTTCATGTGACAAATGTCTAGAAATTCTGGGATCCTGAACACCTTGGAGACCAAAGGATCCGTCCGGGCGTGTAATTGAATAGCTTTAACTTTAGGCGAAATATGCTGTCCTCGGCTCCTTTGATCGAGTTGTTTGGTCGGATAAATTGAAGGGATTTGCATTTTATTCTGTAGTTGTGCCATAAAGGTAAACTAATTTCACGCCTAAAGAAAACAGTAGGTAAAATTATATAATTTTGGTTTTTAATCTTGAATCTTTACGTAGGACCTACTGAAATAGGAGACCTGTGCGAAGGATTATAATCCATGGACTAATTCAGCTACTTTAAGGATCAAAATAAATAAATCATCCTCTGTTTCGAAGCCACTTTAAATGTACAGATCGCAGTAGAAGGACTGCAGCCTTTCATTATTACTTGTTGTCTGTGCTTTTAATGACAAAGTATTAAGGAATTATTCTAGGTTTTGCAACATATCCCGTTGAGTATTCGATTTATAAGCGTTTGAATACAGACCACATATTCAGTCATGGAAGTAACATTCTGGTTAAAACAGACGTTGTCGATGATTGTAAAATGTGAACGTTTTGCCTAGGGAGAATGCATTGAACCGAATAAGAAAGAAAGAAAATTGTGAGTGATACTTAGTGAGTTTGTTCACGTAGGTTTTATTTACTTTAGAGGATACCATTGTCTGTGAATTATTGCCTTCTACATTGGAAATGACAGAAGTTCAGCAATCACTTCGACTCTCATCAGTGAAAGTAGGAAAGAGAAAATTCTCATACTCAATTCCGCGTAACAGTTTTCGTAATGCGTGGTTGGTAGTCGTGATGTGTGTGACGTGTTGTAGCTGCTCTGTTACTGTGGACCGCTACGAAAGAGCTACATAAACAGGAATGTAGGTAAGTCTGGCTCTTCAGAGTTCTTCATAATGTACTTCAATTATGTTTGTTGTATTGTAAGGCATTACCAACGGACGCAATTCATTCTATGTCTTCTAATTTGAGGACTGTTAAATGGGGTTAGATTGCAACATGTTTAGGCGGGCGAAATAGAAATCCGTTTTTGGTACCAACGTACGAATGTTGGCGCTGGGGTGAACATTGGCAGTAATGACTCAGATAAGGTTAGCACATTTCTAAGGTGATATTTTGCGTGACGAGGAGTTGTGTTGCTCGGCGTTGTAGTATAGAGACTTTTATTTAGATTACTCTCTTTATGAAAAGTAGGCTTCTGTAGTGACAAAGTTTGTATTCGAGAGTCTGAACCAGTGAGGGCGTGAGTAGATTTATACATGTCTGTGTGTCCGTGTGTAAGCCGCACTAACAATTTATGTACTGAAGCACAGCACCACGAAAACCAATTTTGAAACTAATTATAACATGGTGGTGGCACCAAATCGAACCCCACACATTGCAGTGCAACGCATTTGTCATGTAACGAAGAAAGGAGTACTCTGTTATGCTATACTCGCTTAAACGTAAGCGAATGCAGGGTTTAGATTAACAGAACTCAACCAAATTGGAACCGGAGTGACACTTTTATATGTTCTGTTACTTCTTATCGGGAATTCTTTTCATCACGAAAGCGCCACGGAATTTCAAGTTTTTTAGACGTTACATAGTGCTAGGGAATCCTGTTGAAAGCGGAACCCTATCAGTCGGAAATTTGATATGGCCGATAGGTTTATCTCTCTGTGTTCAAAACGCTGCGTCATCTTGACGTCTTCTCACATTCCAGTTTCATATACACTGTGCAAAGAGAATTGCGTCTTGTGGTTCGTGAATGTGCAGGGGTTACTGCGACATTTTTTATCCTGTAAATATGTTGTATAGTGAAATGCAGTGGAATTTTGTTGTGAAAACGTGGAATTCTGGGACCGAGGTGCCATCATCAATTCCGACATATGTGCAGACATTAAAGGAGTTAAAACAACGAACTCGAAGGTTCGGCCGAACAGGACGATTAATCGCGTCCTCCTACACGACAACGCCATACCGGTCTGCCCACAAGGGAAACAAATTTAACAATGGGGTAGACTGTTCTCCTCGTCCCCCTAACATACCAACCTAGTTTGCAAACGACCTCGGTTAAGAAATAAAATTAAAGTGCATGTCTTTCAGAGTTTGCGGTTTTGATAACAATCACAGCCAGTAATATCAAAATGAAAAAGTGCCCGAAGAACAAACATGTCGGTATAATTGCAACCCGTCACCTGAAGAAAGGAACAGATACAGTCATCGAAACGAAATGTCTTGTATAACAGATTTAGTTCGTACATTGTCACAAACCTTTAAAGAATAAATAAAATTATATCCAGTTAAGGAGTTAAGAATATGCTAAGTTTGAAGAGTATTTGTTACCATTAACTACAGGAAATTTGTCTTCTGTTTTCCAATATAAGATTACAAAATTCACTTTACTTGCTGTTTGTGTTTTTATGAACGAAAATGTCGCTGCTGAAGCATATCAGTGTTGTACATCTAAGAAGAAGTGCAAACGAGAATGTTTATACACATAACAGAGGAGGTGAAAGGGGGATGGTGGAAGTTGCATAGTGGAAGATCCATAATTAGTGCACTTAAAACAAATAATGTTAGCTTGATCAGATTATTGAATTAGACCAGAGAGTACCGGGACAGGTCCCTATTCCCACATGTGTACACAGAGCTTATTTAGTATGGCTGAATCGGTTAAAAAGCTTTGTACAGGCCCTTCTGACGAAGAATTGGTTTAACTACAGTAAGAGTACGTCACCTTAAGGCCTGATTTATGTTGGAACGTGGCGTGTGCGATACGGAGCGAGGTGACACCGAGCCCGTCACGGCTTTTGTATTTATGCTATAACGGGCCAGCTGCGGGCGGGCAAGCCGTGTACTGCACAGTCGTGCAGTTGTGTTCGTTGTGGAAACGTTTTATGCTAAATTGTTACGTTAATTAATGAAGTGATGACGAATTTAACATTACTCGAATTGGCAGCAATCGCTGTAGCTCTAGACGAAGAAGGTGCAGAAAGAAAAAGGAGAAGATGGGCTGTACACCCAGCATGGTCTAAGAGAGAAATTGAAGGACAATTTGTCACTCTTTACAAAGAACTTATTGACGACGAAGTGAAATTTTACGGGTATTTTCGGATGAACAGAGAATGTTTTTTTTTGGCTCTACTCGAGAAAGTGAGCCCATTACTTATAAAACAACGAACGAGATTTCAAAAGCCTAAGGAAAGATTGGCAGTATGCGTGAGGTAAGTTGAAAAATAATGTCTTATATTAATGAAGAAAAAATTTAATAACAAAGTAATTTTAAGAAAACATTCATGTTAATATTAATGAAGTTACAAGGCAAACTGAATCATCACACACAACATTATCAAAACCCAAGTCAGCTAATTGGAATGTGTATGAGAGTTCTCATAGTATGAAGCGAGTGTAGAAGGTTGCTGGGGTGTTAAACCAGTAATACTATTAATGTCAGCAATTTCCATAGCTGGGGACGAATTGTCCATCGGCTGCAGAGTGCGTAAAGTTGTGGCGGGTCGTCCCAAGAATCACGACTAGAGTGTGGTGTAGCAGGTGAGCCGAAAAGTGCTTGACCTTCTAATTCTTGCACAACTGAAAATATTTTTCCTTTTGCCAAGTGTTGATAGTAAGGTGGAAGGTTTTTCAGAGTAGGGGCTAAACCTTCCGGGAATGCATCAATGGGATGTTTACAATCATTTTGTTTTTTATTGTTTTCAATTGTGTATTTCATCAAAGCACTTGAGGCAGTCTCAGGCAGTACGATCTTCCTCTTCTTTCGTGGGTGTTCGTGTTGGTGGATATCGGCATCCCTGTTACTTGCACTGATTTCTTCACGCGTCTTATCGTCAGCAGTTACCATAACCTGAGAATTCAACACGTCCGAGTCATTCTCGGAAGGTTGCTCTATACTAGAAATGGTGGATCGTTCATTAATATGAGGCATCAAAAAGTTCAAAAAGTCCTCGTATTTATATTTCTTTACATTCGAGTCAGCCGCTTGTCCACTTTTGGTCTTTCGTCTGTTTAAAGATTTCTTGAACTGATCTCGAATATTTACCCAATGTATTTTGCATGAGACAACTGTAACCATAAACATAACAATAAATAAACAAAATAGAATAAACTAATTTAACATTAATTTATAAACTTTATTTGGGCTAAACATATTTCTTCTTTCAGGTATTTGGCGACAGGATATTCTTTTAAAACTGTATCCTACAGTCATAGACTGGGCCATGCAACTGTATGTCAGATCGTACGTGAGACGTGCTGGGTGACTGTTAATACGCTCATAAAGAAGTGATGCCGGAACCATCTGAAGAACAATGAAAGCCTATCGCCGAAGACTTTTGGAATATCTGGAGTTTCCCGAACTGTATTGGGGCCGTGGATGGAAAGCATGTTAACATCGGGGCACCTGCCAACAGTGGCTCAGTTTATTTTAATTACAAGAAAATTTTCTTCGTTATCTTACTTGCGTTGGTAGATGCTAATTACAACTTCATTATGATTGATGTTGGTTCTTTTGGAAGAAGCAGTGATGGTAGCATATTTTCACATTCGGCACTCGGTAAACGTATGGAAAACGGTAGTCTAAACATACCGCCGGACAGTTGTCTACCTGGGACCAATATTGAAGCACCCTTTGTTATAGTCGGAGATGAAGCTTTTCCAATAAAAATATACTTAATGAGACCATATCCTGGACGTCAGTCGAGTGGAAATGATTTTATGACATACTTCAATAACCAGCTATCGCGTGCTCGACGAGTGTCTGAAAATTCTTTTGGTATTTTGGCCTAAAAATGTAGAAATTTTTAAAGGACCATTAAGTCATCTCCTGAAAATGTTGACTACATTATTTCGGCAGCGTGTGTATCGCACAATTTCATAAGACAACGAAATGACAAATCTGCAAAACAAACAAATACAATTACCGATGGGCCTTCGGGTACAGCACAGATTTTAAATTCTTTACCGCTTCAAGAAGGAAGAGCAACAGATAGCGCCTTCGCAGTTAGAGAAATTTTTAAAGATTACTTTCCTTCAGCAGTTGGTAGGATCGTGCCTTCAGATAATAACGTGTAAACTTACTTGAAAATAAATAAAAAAATCTCAAGTCACTGTTTCACAATTTATGATATGTGTACTAAGATATAAAATAAATAAAATTATGAAACTCTACCTACTTTCTTCTTTCATCGCCTCCGATATTTTCTTCCACAAAGATGATTTGTAATTGTTGTCTAAGTACTTGGGATGACTCATGTCGTAAATAGCGGGATATTGTCTTACACACACTATCAATTTCTCGTCGTCCATTGTGAGAAATCTCAATTTTGTTACAACAATACAGTACAACAGCTAAGAGCACTCACTACGCAACACTGCAAAACAAAACAAACACCACGAGTCCTCGCTGTGAACTGCACGTGGCCTAGTTTACGTTTGACGGGACGGGGCGTCAACGTGACGAGCACAGGGGAAAGAATCGTCAGCGACGGTACGCAAAGGGCCCCGTTGAGAGCACGCCCCCGGCGCAGGCCCGTCCCGCTGTAACATAAATGCTTCTATCAGAAAACACGAAACATCGGCGTGCCCCGTACGATAGCCGTTCCGTGCACGGCACGTTCTGACATAAATCATGCCTTACATATAAGTGTATCAGAGCACAGGTACTGTACGAGAGTACCGGAACCTTCGAGACGGAGCGGAGAAAGACGCGAATTTCGGGGAAGGCGAAAAATGAGTTCAAAAATATGCTCTGTTCTAAGCACTTTATCAGAACGGTCAAATATATTATCAGAGAGGCTGGACATGAAAGAAACGAGAACTGTGTACAAAATTCGCAGATGCAATAGCGTAGTCGAAAGAGCGCCTAGGATGGAGGACCAGGAATAATGGTGCGATTTCAGCAGGGGGGAAGAGATATTTTCTTTGCAAAATTTCCAGACCGTCTGTGCGGCCCTCCATTACTCACATGCGGTGGACACTGCAACCCTTTCCCCACCGGTAAAAGAGACCCATTTCGGGAGCTGACCACACCACCGGCTAGTGTCGAGGTTAAGAATGAGTACAGCTAAGTTTCTGCCCTCCCCCCCCCCCCATCGTACATTTCGCCCACATCTTCGCTAACTAAACTTGGAAGCTCTCTGGTTACGTGCGCTTGTAAACAGAACAGGTGTCCTGCCCTTGTCTGGCCTCTGCTCCCCTTGACCACTCATCTACACCCAACTGAACCACAACTCGGAACTCTTGCTGCGTCGTAGATAAACATCATAAAGCGAAGAACAAGTTTCAGAACATGTATAGGCTGAATTTTTCATTGTGTCGGGAATGACCAAGGACATCATGACACCTTATTTTATTCTCTATTCTACTAGATACTTCGGGTAATCTAAACATCAGTAGAGAATGTACAGTGTTTCTAAAACAATTCGCACATTACAAGTATGAATATTTGGGCAAAACACATTTAGAATCTTGTCGGTTTAGCTGACTGAATGTGTATGTCACCTGAAACTGCATGACTGGAGTAGCTACAGTTGCATTCTTCACTAAAATACAAAATTCTTCAAGTCAGTTTATCTAACTAAATATTTATATCGAACACTTGTGCCTCCATATTCTCTACCCTTTTCTCCCAGTTCCTGCCCATCTGATGACCATTCGATACCATATGCCCCCTTAAGTTTGTTTCTCCCAGTTCCTGCCCATCTAATGACCATTCGATACCACATACACCCTTACGTTTGTTTTACATTTCTTAACACCAAATACTGTGTACCAGGCTGAGTACTTTTGAAGCTTTTTCACACGGTGAATAATATTTCTGAGCCCGAGAAAATTTCCATCCCATATGAACGTGTAAATAATTCCTGGGTAAGCCGCACGTATAATAAGCTCTGTAACAAATAATTCCACCTGGGAGTCGCCAGGGTTTAGCAGATCAAGAGGTGTGTCCTATATGAACATAACAAACTGAGCCGTAAAAAAAGGATATTGTTCCAGTCCAACACTCATCATTTTCGTGTTGGAATGAGAGCATAGCCTGACAACTCTCTGTATATTTTGTACAGAAAAAGGGTTATTATTTCGGGTTTCCCAATTTTTGCTACCTGTCATACCAAAATGCCACTTAAAATAACGATGATGTTTGCATATCACAACAAGTAGCGAACAACATCTAAACATTAATTTGGCTGAAAGGTTGTCTACCATATGTGCAGTTTAGCACGTGAATGATCATTTCTTACAAAGCAAATTTTCATGTTACTCAGTCAATTTAGGTATATTAGACAGTATATTAAAGTATATTAAAAAAGGCTATGTATTCTTCCAATCACCTTCCTTAAGTCTTAAGTTCATAATCAAACTCTTAATAATTTCAAATTAAGCCTCTTTAGCTTTTACTGCTAAAATAAAACACCTTCAAACAAATAATAGAAAGAATAAGTTTTTGTTTCATTTAACGACACTTTCTCAACATATGCTTTATGATTGCCGGTAACACATCAGTCCATCACTCAAGCATACTGTTTCCTTGAGGTGAAATTTTATATGTCCTCCTTGTACACATTGCTCTTCTTCCAAAAATGCATATAATCACCATCTGTCACATTCAAGCAATGCTATTCGACAAGTCCATTCTCCTTCAATTAGTTACACTTCAAATATTTAGCAAAAATTTTAATTTCTGATGAAAATTAATCTGAAAATAACAGAATACTTGTAGCTTCACAACAAGAGGCACACAAGTGGTAGCCATTTTTGTAATGCGTAGTTTATTACATTTATCAAGAATACGACCTAAAACGCAGCAGTACCTAGGTCATACAATCTAACGGTATCCCCTGGAGAGTAATAATGGACGGTAATATGTACTTGAAAGTACGTATTTGACCGGTAGGAGCCACCTACAGCAACATAAAACTACCGCCAAACACACATGAAAGTTACCATATCCTACATAGTTACACTATTTGGATCAGCCACATACTTTGCTCAACTTCATACATTGTCCCACGCCCGTATTAAAGCGTTCCGAACTTACAGACGACTGCAAAACAGTCTGAACTGGTACAGCAAGAAGAAACACTTCACTTCCAAGAACACACTTTGCTTTCACTCTCGGACACCAACAAGACAAAATGGTCTTCAGCTACTCTCCGCGCCAACAAGTGGTAATAATAGGAACTATACCTAATAACGGACGCCTCAAGTCCAAACGTAGAGACAGGGACGTAGATGAGGCGCCCGCTGACGCATCTGTTCAGGTGGACCCCCTTTCAGTTGTGGCACAAACGTACAGAATATTAAAATTTGTTGTCGCAATTCGTGTTTATGAATTACTGGAATAACTTTGCTCTTCAATAAAGGGGGTGGGGAGCGGTTATCTGCATTTGTGGTTGGCACGTGTTCTGTTCAAACAAAACAAGCGCTCCTTACAAACTGACGAGGAAAATTCTTATGTATGTTACTGATTTGATTACTTGGTTTGAATCTGGGAGACTTCTCATATTATTTAATAGCAGCTTACAACATTTTCTTTTGTAAAAGAAAATTTGATACTTATTAATTTGACATTAAAATATAGTACTTAATTCCATTTTCACAAATAAATAATTCATTTTTTTTATTACGCAAAAAAAGATCTGACACAAATCGTATAAAATCCTAGTCACAGACAAAAATTAAGACATTGATTGTGCTTTATTCGTTAACGATTTTCAAGTAGGTTAGGGCTACATAAAGTCCAATTATTGGAAGGTAATGCATGTGTTGGAAAACGTGGAAAAAAGCGGTTTGTCCTAGTTTATTTTACTATTCAGTTGTTCAAGTGCAGGGTCTGAGAGATGAACAAAAAGCATTAGTAAAGAAAGTCTCTGTTACAGCCGAGATTTGAACCGGAACCACTTTAATACAAGTCAGGGGCATCACCGTTTGAGCCAAAATGCGCGGAGTGCAAGCCTTGTTGTGATTCCAAAAATTCAGAGAATAATACACCTTGGATATACGGCCAGCTATGATAATTTATAATGTTAAATAATTAATATATAATACATGGATCAGCGTTTTGTTTAATAACTCGCAGGCCAGAAAACGGTATATTTTACTTACCGATAACTGCATAACTTATACCTACCTCCATGAAGCAGCATTCTTGCTGAGAAGCTCTAAATGTTTCATATAGTCAACAAATTCCCCGTCTTTTAAAGCACCCGACGCTGTCATTAGCCATCTTAATCCAATCCACCTCTTTATTTTTCTCCTTTAAGACAAAATATTACACATACTTCTCCAGAGTTTTCACTTTTGAAATTTTAAATATTGTCACATAATTTGAAAAAGCCACTAATTGATTGAGAATTCAAAATATTTTGGACAGGTGTCTGACCTCTCACGGTAACTGGAATGTGTTCATATGAGTGCAGTAATGTTACATCAGCAACACGGCAGCCTGTGTCATGAAGGTGTGTCGGAACACGAAGGGAGGCCACGGTGCAAGTTATGGCCGTCATTTGACCCTGTGCCTGCCACAGTCGCTACCAAATGGTTTGGATTAATGACGTCACGTACCTTTGCTGCTAACAGTCCATTCGTCGCATACACGCACACATTTCACTTTGATTTGCCTTCTTTAACAACTCACTTTAGCTTCGTAAAATGACCGAACTGTTTCTGGTGCAGAACATTTATATCAGAAACAAAAAGAGGTTTTTACATCTAAACTGAAAATATCGCATCGTGCTGTTCATGGCAGTGCAGGGCAAAAGGACCATTCTCTCCTGGTTGAATTTTTTTCCGGATAAATCTACAGCTTGTTTGGCATAAAAAATCGGCATTGATCATTCTCCCCCTTTCCTATCTAAACCCCTTTCGGAAACCTCTTCCCTCAGGTTACGCAGTCACATGTGTTCACCTGCAAAGATATTATGGGGAAACTGAAAACGATGATTGATGTCAATAATACAAATATTTTGTCTACAATCATACGGCCAAGACCGCCAAACACAGCTCTTTATTGAACCTTTACTGTGCTGTCGTAAGTATGGCGACAACATTTCAGCTTGACTCTCAGTAAGCAATCACCGTGTTGTTGTAACAATTACATACAGAGGGCAAAAATATAATGCGATATACACTGATGTTTGAAGGGAATCTGAGATCTAAATTTTTAAAACCATATCAAAGGATTGTCATTTCCCTTCACGTGATCTTCACACTGAAGACGACATATAGTGTACAGGCACACGTGACACAGTCACTACACCATTTCATGCTGCCTAATTTCTGCAAGTCACATGAAAGTTATCATATTCAGTATTCAGTATTTCTCGAAGTGGGTCGTATTGTCCTCCGGGGGACCACGCCAACTTTCTAAAGGGCCACAGGAGAATGACAAAAAATTTGGGGACCAAAGTAATTTTTGAGTGGGCCACCGAAAATCACTGCATGAAAAGAATATTTCAAACTGAAACTTGAACCGAATTTTCCCCTCTTCCCTTCATCCCCTGCAACACAGACAAAATATTGTAGTTCATTGCTTTTCCCGTTCCAGTTGGGCGACTTTTCCTGTCAAAAGTACGTAACAGCTTTGATGTTGTTAGGACAGAGGATCTTCGCTTTTAACTGACCACACTGCAACTGAACATTCAAAATCTTGTAGGCGTTCATCGGGTCCAAGGAACTCACTGTATATTATGCCAATTATTAACAAAATATTTCAATCGTTTAATTATACAATGTGTTTTACCTAAACTGAGTACTTACCAACAATAACATATTGTAAATAAAATAAATTATTTCCATAAATAACAGGGTCGTGAAGGGTGGGATAAATCTAAGCTTCGAGGGCAGCCAGGAGCGAAAATAATTAAGAAACACTGGTCTAATTGACTTAAAGATTACGGAAAATATAGCTGGTTACGCGGAATGAATAGGAAACATTAAAAAAATAGATCCCCTCTCCATCTTATACCCACATTTCTTTGGGTAGAATCTGAAGGTAAGTTACGTCCAGTGAACACACGCACTAACACAAACGCACACGCGTTTCGCCAACGGGCCGATAAACAAACGTAATGTACTGAGACACACACAACACATTTACTTTTCACTTGCAATAATATGAGCCAATATACATGGTCACATGGTTAATTTCACCTGATTGGCTTGGTTGGTTGTGTATTCATCGTTATACACGGGGTTTACAATGCCATTCTTTCCCCCCTAAACAACCCCACACTGACACGACATTACAACGTACCACGTGGCCAATGAAAATAAATCACAGTACTAGAATTGTTCATCTCAGGGGGGTGTAAATCCAGATAAACTGCCATTGTAACAACTGCAGTCTTGGGCGTTAAAATAATGTTACAGTTGGTGACACACATTCAAGAGTGTAGAGATTTGCACTCCTCACCCAATATTGTGCGGGTGATAAAATCGA
>Ga0123354_10002255_pt1 | contig 25163 bp, 15 predicted proteins | sample TergutLab28metaG_2_FD_97872 | JGI IMG/M metagenome (GOLD analysis project Ga0123354, IMG submission 97872) | Labiotermes labralis P4 segment gut microbial communities from Petit-Saut dam, French Guiana - Lab288 P4 | ecosystem: Host-associated > Arthropoda: Insects > Digestive system > Gut ...
CCTTCTCCATAGCCATACTCGCGATGTAATCTGATTACTTCATCATAATACTGTTTTTGTTTCTCTGTCTGTAAATGCATAATTAACTCGTTTATGAGTCAACTTTTTCTAGTGAAAGACATAATCCCTTAACTGACTCACTCATTAGAATAACGAATTAGAGGGGTTATGAAGATTAAACCCTTCGGGTTTACAGTTCTTGATAAACTTTTTAATCTGTTAAAGTAGAATTAGATTTTTATTGGAAAAATTTTTCAAATAATGAGGTTATAATGGATAAAATTTTCATCTTTCCGAGCTCAAATAGATTTTTAGTGGAAAATATTTTGCACCTTTGCAATCAGACTCTAATAATGATAAGTATGATAACCAATATTGATTTTAGTAAAGAAATTATTTTTTCTTCTTCAGATACAACGGTTTCTAAACAAATAAGTAAAGCAGAAAAGGATGGAAAAATAAGAAAAATTGCCCCGCGAATTTACACCACCAATTTGCGAGATTCGGCGGAGTATATCATTAAACGGCATTTTTTCGATATCCTTCAATGGCGGTTCCCGAATGCCGTCATCAGTCATCGCAGCGCATCAGAATTACGACCGACTGAAACCGGTAATTTTTTCATTACAAGCAATTATACAAAGAAAATAACTGATTTAAGAGGCATTACTTTCAATGTATTGGAAGGAAAACCGGCTTTGGAATCAGATATAAATTTGGGCGGTATTTACGCCTCATCGGAATGGCGTTGGATTCTTGAAAATATGCAAAGTTCAAGAAAAAAAGGAAGTGAATCGAAAACGTTTCCTGTTGAATTGATTGAAGATAAGTTAGAAAAAATTATCATTCGTGAGGGAGAAAAAGGTATCAATAAATTTCGGGATAAAGCAAGAGAAATCGCTAAACAATTGGACTTTAATGAAGAATTTAGCAAACTAAACAACATTATTTCAGCCTTGTTGAACACACATAATGCCACCGTTCTAAGTTCTGATGTCGCTAAAGCAAGAGCAATCGGAATTCCTTTTGATGCTAAAAGAGTTGAGTTGTTTGAAATTCTTTACAATAAACTGAAAGATTATTATTTCCCTGAACGACCCGATAAAAATACATCGGAAGATTCGTTTCGTATGTTTGCTTTCTTTGAAGCCTATTTTTCAAACTATATTGAAGGGACGAAATTTACTGTTGAAGATGCAAAGAAAATTGTTGATACAGGCATAGCCATTCCTAAACGGATTAAAGATTCACATGATATATTAGGCACATTTCAAATTGTATCAAATAGTTATGAAATGAGTATCATGCCTGTAACCGTAGAAGATTTATTTTCAATTCTTAAACGTCGACATTTAACGATGATGCAGGGTAGAGCGGAAGAAGTGAATGCAGGCGAATTTAAGATTCAGAACAACCGAGCCGGAAATACTGAATTTGTAGATTATACTTTGGTTGAAGGAACATTAAGGCAAGGATTCAAATATTATGCAAGCTTGACAGATCCAATGGCAAAAGCCATATTTTTGATGTTTATGATTTCGGAAGTGCATCCATTTACGGATGGAAACGGAAGAATTTCACGAATTATGGGTAATGCTGAATTATTTAAAAGCGGACTTTCAAAAATTATTGTACCAACAGTATATCGGGAAGATTATATTATGTCGTTAAAAAAGTTAACCAACCGGAAAGAACCGGATACATTTATTCGTGTCATGGACAAACTTCAATATTTTTCAAACAACATTTTTGGTGATAATTTTGATGAGCTTAATAATTATTTTAAAGCAACAAACGCCTACAAAGAGCCATCGGAAGGGAAATTGAATATTATTGACCGTTTAATTCCTGACATAAATTTAGATATAATATGAAAGTCCCCAAAATATATCCGATAAAATAAAAAGCAAAATACAACAAAGGAAGCGAGGTAAATTTTTTTACTTTGATAAGTATATGTGGAAAATTGCAACTTCGGGCGAAGAAATTTACTCCTGTTTTTCCGTCAAATATTTCCAGAACCTTTTCGGCATGTGTTGCCTTTGCAGCTTTAAATTTTGGCGTTCACGAATAGTAATAGCTTTCAAATAATCTTTCCACAGATCCTGAAAAGCCTTTTCGCAGTTATCTAATTTTTCAGCCGAAAGTCTACCGGTTTCCAATGCAACCGAAAGTTTTTCGAAATGAACGGTTTCAACTGTTTTCAAATCATAATGAAGTCCGTATTCTCTCCTTACATCATAGATTATCCATGGTTGATCGGCATAGCGTGTTTTGAAAAAACGGGCTGTCAACGGCAGCACATTATACATCGGGTCTATCACGGAAAAAAATAAGCCGTCGGAGGTTTTCTGAAATCGAACAAACTGCCGGATTCGCTCTTCTTCCCGCCTGACCTTCTTGTAAATTTTAGACAATTCCAATACATCGGGATCGGCGAAATTCGTCTCTATACTTATTTCCGCAAGCAATGCTTTTCGAATATAACTAAAAATACGGTTCTCGATTCCTTTCAATTCAGAAAGATAAGAGATGAAAAGCATATCGAGAGCCGACTTGGACAGTTTTTTCCGTAGTGCTTTTACTATTCGATCGGCTTTAGCGTCGTCGGTTATCACTCGGAATGATTCGGTAAATAGAAGTAGTTCTTCGCTTTCTCCGACAATGCTTTCCGGAAATTCTTTGCGGTTGAATGCATCAAAAACGCAGGTCAATAAGCCGTCGAAAGTATTATCGTAAATGAAATACATCATTCCGGGTCAAATTGGATTAGCATTTGTCTTTCGTCCCGATTTTTCTTTTTTGCCGGTGCAGTCAACGACTTCCGAATAAATTCGGGTCCTGCTTCATGCACCGTATAAGCAATCAATTCATTGCAGGTAATAAAATAGCGGGCACGTTTCATCACAACGCCGATTTTTTTCAAATTTTCGGAAGTCAAACTACCATACTTGCGGGAAGCAACAATCAGTTGAGCCGATTTCACCCCGACACCCGGTACCCGCAACAGCCATTCGTAATCGGCGGTGTTGATATTGACCGGAAAACACTCGGGATGCCGCAAAGCCCATGCCAATTTAGGATCGACATCCAAATCCAAGGACGGATGGGATTCATCGACAATCTCATTGACTTTGAATTGATAAAAGCGCATCAACCAATCCGCTTGATAAAGCCGGTTCTCGCGCACCATCGGTGGAGCGGTTAATGCCGGCAAACGGGCATCATAGGTATTGATAGGGATATATCCCGAATAATACACGCGTTTCATGGCGGGCCTCCGGTAAAGGGCATCGGCTAATGTCAGTATTTTACGATCATCGTCGGGAGATGCTCCGATTATCATTTGCGTACTCTGTCCCGCCGGAGCGAATCGCGGTGCATGGCGGAATTTTTTCTTTTCTTCCGCGCTCTGCAAAAATCCCTGTTGAATGTAATGCATCGGGCGAAAAATACTTTGGTAATTCTTATCGGGAGCAACCAAGCGCAAACTTTCTTCCGAAGGCATTTCGATGTTGCAACTCAATCGATCGGCATACAAACCCGCTTCCGTAATCAATTCGCGACTTGCGCCCGGAATACTTTTCAAATGAATATATCCGTTATAACGGTGCACGGTCCGTAAATCTTTGGCAACCTTCACCATACGCTCCATCGTATAATCGGCGTTGCGAACAATACCCGAACTCAAAAACAATCCTTCAATGTAATTTCTGCGATAAAACTCAAGGGTTAACTCGACCAATTCCGACACGGAAAATGTTCTGCGCTGTATGTCGTTGCTGCGACGATTCATACAATAGGCACAATCGTAGATGCAATAATTGGTCAGCATGATTTTCAGAAGCGAAACGCAACGTCCGTCTTCCGTAAAACTGTGGCAAACGCCCCAGCCTTCTGTTGTTCCGAGAGTTTTCTCCGGATTATTGCGCGTTGTTCCGCTCGATGCACAAGAAACATCAAACTTTGCCGCTTCCGCCAATGTTTTAAGCTTTTCGATTACTACGGGATTCATGTTGCAAAATTAATTTTTTTCTTTGAGAATACCTAAAATAAATGCCCCTGCTTATTGTGTATAAGAACAACAAACGCACAAAATCAAAATAAAAGTATGAAAGAATATCAGATTCTATGCGCCCGTTTACGAATCATTTCATACACAATAGGAACAATATAAATATTCAACAGCGTGGATGAAAGCAAGCCGCCCAAAACCACCACCGCCATCGGACTTTGTATTTCGTTGCCCGGCTTATCGCCTTGGAATACAAGCGGGATAAGCGCTAATGCCGCCGTCAGCGCAGTCATTAAAATCGGATTGAGGCGGTCAATCGAACCTTGAATGATGGTTTTTCGTAATTCATAATTTTTAATTCCTAATTCATAATTCTCCTGCAAATGTTGATACCTCGAAATCAGCAAAATCCCATTGCGCGTAGCAATACCAAACAACGTAATGAATCCTATTATAGAGGGAATGCTGATGACTCCCGAAGTGAAAAATACGGCAAATACGCCGCCGATAAGCGCCAACGGTAAATTAAGCAATATAATTGCCGACAGCGTAAGGTTCTTGAACTCGCCGTAGAGTAGTAAAAAGATAATGCAAATCGCCAAAATGGAGGAGATAAGCAGCGTGCGTGCGGCATTTTCGGCGCTTTCGAACTGCCCGCCGTATTCAATGCGGTAAGCTTCGGGAAGGTGGATGTTTTGACTGATGCTTTTCTTAATGTCGTTAACCACGCTTTTCATATCCCTTCCCGACACATTAGCGGAAATAACAATCCGGCGCTGCACGTTTTCACGGCTGATGGAATTGGGTCCACCTGTCGAAACCACATCAGCAACTTCTTCTAACGGGATTTTCCGTCCGTTGCCTGTGTCAATCAGGGCAGAGCGGACGCCGTCGATAGTTCCGGTATAGTTATTATTCAATCGCAACACGAGGTCGAAACTGCGTTGTCCTTCGTAAATATCGGCGAGTTTTTCGCCGGCAAAAGCAAGTTCAACGAATTTATTGAAATCCTCTATCGTGATGCCGTATTTAGCCAACCTGCCACGATTGGCGCGTATCTGAATCTGCGGCGTTTCGGTCTGTTGTTCCACGGCTACATCCACTAATCCGTTAATGCTCTTTATGGAATTTTTAATTTGGTTCCCCATCATAAACAGCGTACTCAAATCTGCACCGAAAAGCTTTATAGCAATATTGGCGCGCGTTCCCGAAAGAATATGGTCGATGCGGTGTTCCAAGGGTTGTCCGACGGTGCTTGCAATGCCCGGAATATCTGCAAGCGTTTCTCTTACATCAGATAGAAATGCATTGCGACTGCGTTTTTTCAGATGAAAATTAACGTCTATTTCCGCGCTGTTGGTGGTTTGAGAATGTTCGTCCAATTCACCTCGTCCCGTTCGCCTTGCTGTGCTTGTTACTTCCGGAATTTTCAACAACTCATTCTCTATCAGGTTGCCCAAACGGTTGCTTTCATCGAGTGAGACACCCGGTGCACTTACCGCCGAAATGGTTAGCGAACCTTCGTTAAAGTCCGGCAAAAAACTTTGCCCCATTGTGAAAAACAGCACTACCGAAAGGATAAACAGGGCAAGCGTCGGATAAAGCGCTTTCTTTTTATTGCGCAGCACCCATTTGAGCGAAGAGGCGTAAAGCCTTGAGAGTTTACGGGCAAGCCAACTGTCCTGTTCGTTTTTATTCAAGTATTTCTCATCCGACAACATGAGTTTACACAAGAGCGGCGTTAAAGTCATGGCAACAATCAGCGACATGAACAACGCCACAATGTAAGCCACGCCCAAGGGTTTCAACATACGTCCTTCCATTCCCGACAGAAAAAACAGCGGGATAAATGCTACGATGATAATAAAAGTAGCATTGAGGATGGAAGCGCGAATTTCGCGTGAAGCATCGAAAACGACATTGAAAACGCGCTTACGTTCTTGTTTTGGCAGGCTATGGTTATGACGCAGGTTTTTATACACATTTTCCACGTCGATAATGGCGTCGTCCACCAACGAACCGATAGCGATGCACATTCCGCCCAAGGTCATGGTATTGATATTCATGCCCAACAAATAGAGGACAATAACGCTTCCCAGCAATGACAATGGAATGGCAATAACAGAAATCAAGGTGGTGCGGAAACTTCCCAAAAAGAGAAAAAGAATGATGACGACAAACAACGCACCTTCTATCAAAGCCTCGCCTACGTTTCTTACCGACGCTTCAATGAAATCGGCTTGACGGAAAATTTTGGTATCCATTTTCACATCGGGCGGCAGCGATTTTTGAATTTCCGCCAGATTGCGCTCAATGTTTTCGGTAACGTTCAGCGTGTTGATATTGGGTTGTTTAGATATAGACAAAATCACTGCGGGCTTGCCGTTTTGCGAAGCGTAGCCCAATTTGACGGCGCTGCCAATCACCACGTCGGCAAGGTCTGATACGACAACCGGTTTACCGTGAACAGTTTTAATAAACGTGGCGCCTAACTCTTCCAAATCGTTGGTACGAGCCATTCCGCGAAGCATAAATTCGTTGCCGTAGTCGCGTATCACGCCGCCCGAAGAATTGACGCTCATTGTGCGACCAACCGCTGCCAATTCGTTCATAGTCACTCCATAAACATCCATTTTCTGCGGGTCGGCAAGGATTTGATACTGCTTGTAGTCGCCGCCGATGATGGTAACCTGCGACACGCCGCCCGTAGCGAGTATTTCGGGTTTCACGACCCATTCGGCTAATGTACGCAAATCCATGAGCGACGTGGAATCTGATTGCAGACCGACAAACAAAATTTCGCCCATCACGCTCGATTGCGGCGCAAGCACAGGCACCACGCCGGCGGGTAAAGCGCCCGCGAGCGTCACCATTTTTTCGCTCACAATCTGACGGGCTTTGAAAATATTCGTACCCCAATCAAATTCGACCCACACAAAAGAAGAGCCTTGCATGGATGCCGAACGGACACGGCGAACATCGGTTGCGCCATTTACTGCCGTTTCGATATGGAAAGTTACGAGCCGTTCCACTTCTTCGGCAGACAAACCGCGCGCGTCGGTCATCACCACTACGGTCGGGGCTGTAAGGTCGGGAAAAACATCCACGTCCATCTTTTGCGTGACATATAATCCACCAACTGTCAGCAAGGCCGCTCCCAATAATATGAAGAGTTTGTTGTTTAGCGAGAATTTGATGATTTTGTTTAACATAAAATTAATATTCTTTTCATGTTTCAAAATTTATAATTCGTTTTTATGTTATTGGAAATTCTTTGTAAAATTGCAGCAACATAATTGTTTCTGAACAGAGTTTCGTTCGGACGAAATGTTTCTTTTTTTCATCAATCAAATCGCCGATTCCATTCAATAAATTTTTGTTTGAAAGACTGTTAAGAATATCAATACAATTTTGCAGATAGTCGGGGAAAGGCATTTTCATTCTGTTTTCAACTAAAGTTTTATTGATAGGCGTACGATTTTCCATAAAAAACCAACAATCGAAAATATCGCGATTGACCAGGTCGCTTCTGTCCAAAAGTGCGCAGAGTTTGTTTGCAAACATATCGGCAACTGTCATCACAAGCATATTTATTCCCATATAAGTTTTAATCTCGTAACGACAGTCTTGTTGCCTGTTCGAGATTTCCACTTTCAATTTTCGCTCGCCTTTTCCATAATTCAACACGAGAATTGGTCCAAAAAACTTTTGAGCCTCGTCATCTATTTGTCCATATTTAAGCAAAATATTCCGTATTTTTTGATAAATCACGGTTTCTTTTTCTTTATCGGGTTGGATTAAATTAAAATCCAAATCGACCGAAAAGCGAGGCAAATCATAAAAAAACATCAATGCAGTTCCGCCTTTGAAGCCCAAAGCGTTAGCCAATTCCAAATCGGAATAAATATCCCGTAGAATCTGCAACATGAAATATTTATGTTTATTTAGATCCATTGTCGTCAAATATTTTTTGTACCCGGTTGTTTAATGTTTTTGAATAATATATTGGTAAAATCTGTTCAATCAAATCTCTTTTCAACGGGTGAAGATTGTCGAAATACATCGCGCCATTGAGATACAACATATCCAAAAAGGCGCGTTCGGGTGTGGCGATTGTTGCCGTATTTCCTTGTTGTAAAATGCCTTGCTGCGAAACTAACAATTCATTTTTGATTTTACGGAAAGAAAAGGTATTATTATCAATTTCAACTTCGCGGCTTAAATAGGAAAGTACAGTGAAGCGACTGTCGTACTGAAAAATAACGCCGGCTCTTTGTAAAACATATTCCAACGAAATATAAGCAGGCGAAAAAATACGGCAAGCCAACTCTTCCGGGTTGTAATTGGATTTACCATACAGCCCTTTACGCAAGTTTTGCAGCCGTCCGGTTCGAACATAATAATTCAATTTCATATTCAACGAATTGAAACTTGTTTCACCTGTCAGCATTGCCACATCTTTCAAGCGAAAAACCGAACGGGTATCGTTATATAATGTATAAATTAAATCCATTTTTATTTTTCGTGAACTAAACGTCTGAAAAATTCGTATTTTCAGTTCACAAAATTAGCGGTTATTTTTGGGAAAAGCAAGAGAAGAGTTAAGAAAAAGTTTGAGCAATGAATTGTATTAACCCGGGTTTTGGATAAGGAGTTTTATAATGTGTTGTATTCAATTTGTGAATTCGCCGTAGGCGATTCATATCAATAGAAAATGGGAGCGATGCAATCTTCAATTGTCCGAAGGACATTCACGGTGAATGTCCTTCGGACAAAAGTGGTTTGATTGAATCGTATTCTATTGATATGAAAGCCCTAACGGGCTATGTCCGAAGTCGATGAAAGTCGATTTTGTTTTGGGGACGTGGTGTCTGAAAATAATGCAAAGTGGCGATTTCCGCTTCTTTCATTTTTTCATTGCTTCCGCTTTCAAACCGGCAGGCATTTTTTCTATGGCATAACGCAAAGCGGTGCGAGGCATAAGGGCTTTATTTTTCATCACATAATTGAATACGGTTTCCAAATGCTCCTTTTTTGTTTCGTCGCTTGCTTTCACAAATGTTTCGCTCATACTCGCAGCTTTTAACATCCAGCCATAACCTTTTTGCACCAAGTCGTCTTTATCAAGCAACAGTGTATCGGCAATTTCAAGAATATCATTCAGGAACAATCCTTTGCGAGCCGGAATAATCAGTGAAACGGCAGAGCCGCGACGTATCCAACGGTTCGGCGATTTTGCCCATTTCCTCAGTTCGGCGACATATTCGGGATACATCATCAAAAACGACCCGACAGGATGATTACACAACGTATCGCAATCCGCCCAATTAGATACATAGTTGCTCAGCCAGCGTTCGAAAACGGAAAAATCGGCAGGCTCGTATTGTATGTGCAGCGATTCCACCCAATGACAGGCAATAAAGGCTTCTTCCATATAGCCCGATTTCCAAAGTTCTTCACACAATTCAAAGATAGCTTGCTTCGGATATTCTTTGATGAGCAAAAGACCCGCTTTGGCAATCTTTCCGACTTCGGCTGTTTTTAAGCCGTAAGTTTTTGCGGCTTCGCCTTCCTTAAAAAAACGGTCGTGTGAAACAAGCGTTTTCTCATCAATGTTTTCGATAAGCGCTTGACGAATTTGTTCGAGAATACTCTCTTTAACATCATTATTCATAATAGACAGATATTTACTTTTTCGCAATAATACAAATTCCGTTAATCTTATTAATCTTGTAAAGAATCCCGGTTCAGACAAATCCTCTGAATTTCCCTCAGCATAGTAGGCACAATAGACAAGCCAAGCACTACCATCCAATGCATACCGCTAATGGGAGTCAGCCCGAAAATTTGACCGATCGCCGGAAATGCAGCCATCAAGCCGAAAATCAGAATCATTATTGCTGCGCTGACTGCCAAGGGTTTGTTGTTCCCGATAGGTGTTCTGAAGACCGATTTCGCACTGCGAACATGGAATATATGCACTATCGAAGTCCAGCCGCAAATCAGAAATGCCATGGTTTGCCCGATTCCTGATGAAGGCAAAGTCGTGTCGGATACATTCACGAAGGCGCCAATGTAAAATCCCGCCAAAGTTGCAATTGAACAGTAAATGGTCTGCAAAAGAATCAGGCGCAGCAAATTGCCGCTGAAAAAACTTTCATTCCGATTGATGGGCTTGTTGTTCATCAAACCGGGGTCTGCTTCTTCCTGCGCGAGGCGAATGCCCGGAATACCGTCGCCCAATATGTTAATCAGCAAGAGCATAACCGGAGTCAGGACAATACCCCAGCCTGCCATTTGACCAAACAGCATAATGACAATTTCACTCAAGTTACAGACCAGCAAGAAATAAATTACCTTTTTTACTATTCCGTAAACATTTCTGCCTTCGCTAACAGCCTCAACGATTGTGGCGAAGTTGTCGTCGGTCAAAACCATATCCGAAGCGCTTTTAGCTACTTCCGTACCGGTTTTTCCCATCGCGATTCCGATATCCGCCGCTTTGAGCGCAGGAGCGTCGTTCACGCCGTCGCCCGTCATGGCAACTACTTCGCCGTTGGTCTGCCATGCCTTTACAATACGGATTTTATCTTCCGGAGAAACCCTTGCATAAACCGCATAATTCCTAACTGTATCGTTTAATTCCGTGTCGGATATTTCCGTAAGCCTTGCACCGGTCATCACATTTTGTCCTTCTTGCAGAATGCCGAGTTCTTTGGCAATTGCTCCGGCGGTTGCGGCATGGTCGCCCGTAATCATAACTGTGCGGATGCCGGCTTTTCTTGCCGTTTCAATGGCAGCGGCCGCTTCCGGACGTGGCGGATCGATCATACCGACAAGACCCATGAGTTTGATGTCGCATTCCAAATCTTCCAAACGGGCAGGCAATTTATCAACGTGTTTTCCCGCTAAAGCAAGTACACGTAAGGCTTTTCCTGCAAATTCGTCATGCACGCGACGGGCAATCGGCATATCGGAAGCAATCGATTCGGGACAAAGCGGCAGCCGGTCGAGCGCTCCTTTGGTCAAAACCATAAAGCCGCTGTCTTTGTCTTTCAGTACGACAGTCATCATTTTCCTGTCGGATGAAAATGGGACTTCTCCCACTCTGGGATATTCTTTTAACGCAATTTCGCAATACCCTCTCTCATCCAAAAGGCGGAGAATGCCGACTTCCGTGGCGTTACCCATATATACTTTGTTTCCATCCTCGCCTGTCTTCACGACGGCATTGCCCGCCATGGACATAATTTCGAGAAATCGACATCGTTCTTCGTCAAAATCCGCATCTGCATCGAAAACTTCCCCGCCACGAATCCACAATTGTTGAACCGTCATACGGTTTTGGGTAAGAGTTCCCGTTTTATCCGAGCAAATTACCGAAGCGCTGCCCAGTGTTTCCACCGCCGGCAGTTTTCGAATGATGGCATTTTTCTTCACCATTTTATGTACGCCGTTTGTCAGCGAAAGCGTAACAATCAGCGAAAGCGTTTCCGGAACGGCAGCTACAGCTAAAGCAATGGCAATCATAAGCATACTGCCAAATTCGGTTCCGCCGTGCAGACCGGCAGCCAATAGAATAAAAGCTGAAAAGACGGCTATCCACACAATCGTTTTTCCTAATTGGTCGAGCCTGATTTGCAAAGGGGTTTTCGCACGCTTGTTTTCTTTCAAAAATTCGGCAATCCGTCCCATTTGAGTGTTCATGCCTGTGGCGCATACGACCGCCGTGCCGCGTCCCGCCGTGACAATACATCCCGAAAAAACCATATTGTATTGGTCTCCCGGTGAAATATTGCCGGACAGTATGGCTGAATCATCCTTTTCTGCCGGTTCGCTTTCGCCGGTCAGGGCGGATTCGTCCGAAAATAATCCGACCGATTCAATCAGCCGAGCGTCGGCAGGAACAATATTACCGGTTTCCAGCAAGACGATATCGCCCGGCACTAAATCGGCAGTATCGATTTTTTGTTGAACCTCCTCTCGAATGACGGTACAATCGGGAGAATTCAGTTTTTCCAAAGCCTCCAGCGCTCTTTCGGCTTTTCCCTCCTGTGTGATTGCCAAAACAAGGTTCATGACCACAACGGCAAGAATAACGAAAGGTTCAATAAATCCTTCGCCTTCCATGAATGCCAAAATAAACGACAGAGCGACTGCAATCAACAAGACAATGACAGACACATCCTTGAGTTGATGCAGAATTCTTTGAATCAGCCCTGCTTTTTTGGGAGGTTGCAACAGGTTTTTACCGCCGCTTTCCTGACGTTGACGAACAGTCGCTTCAGATAAACCATTGTCGGGTTGCACTTGCAGTTGTTCTAAAACAGACTGCAACTCCGGTTCATACCAATTTATATGATTTTGTTTCCCGGTTTCCATACTTTTCTTAATTTTTGAGGTTGGTTACTATTTACGTACAAAATTATCATTTCTTATTTTATTGACCAAATTGCGTGAATCATGAACATTGCCGATTGCGAAAATCACCATCAATACCGTTGCCGTCAATGCCATCACAGAACCGAAATAAAACGGTGCGTTGGAATTTACTTTGTCGTATAACAAGCCTGCAATCAAGCTTGCAGGCAGCAGGGTGATTCCGAGAACAGCCTGATAAAGACCGAAGCCTGTCCCTCTTAAATCTTTGCTCACAATATCCGAAATCATTGCTTTTTGGCTGCCATCTACCAAAGCGCTGTACAATCCGTACATCACAAAAAGTCCGATGAAAATAGAAATATTGTTGAACTTGCCGAACAGGAAATAAGTAAGGGCATAAATCAGAAAACCCGGAATAATCAACCGTTCGCGCCCGATTTTATCGGAGAGTATGCCGATTGGAACAGCCAAAATTACCGACACTATATTGAAAACCATATAGACAAATGGAATATACGCTTCATTGATACCCGTTTCGGATGTTTTTACCAGCAACAATGCATCGGACGAATTACCGAGCGTGAATACGAAAACAATCAACAGGAAGAAATAGAATTTCTTTGGCAAACGCTTCATTGAAATCTTGTCCGTATTGATTTTGACGGCTTTCGCTTCCTTGATGAAAACTGCGATGGCGATAACACCCAACACAGCCGGAATAGTAGCAATCAGAAAGATATTGGTAAAATTCTTCGGGAAAAACCGGAGCAACAAGAAAGCGCATAAAGGACCAATAATTGCTCCGCTGTTATCCATTGCCTTGTGAAATCCGAAATTTTTACCTGCCTCTTTTTGACTGATTGAACCGCTTATCAGACTGTCGCGAGGGGCAGCCCGCAATCCTTTACCGATGCGCTCGAAGAAACGGAAAAACAATACCTGCACCGGAACACGCACTAACGCATACAAGGGTGTCACCAAAGCGGTAACACCGTAACCTATCAGCATAAACGGTTTGTTCTTCCCGATTTTATCGCTCCAATAACCGGAAAGCGCTTTGATGAGCGATGCCGTACTTTCGGCAATGCCTTCGATTAATGCAATCGTTGTTTTTGAAGCTCCGATGGATATCAGAAACAAAGGCATGACACTATATATCATCTTGGTGGATGTATCCGTGAAGAAACTGGTCAGTCCCGCAAAAAAGACGTTTCGTTCCAGACCGAATATTTTATGTTTAGTGGGCATCATTTTGAATATTTTTAATGCACGTGTCCCGCGTGAGGGTCTAAGGCTCCCGAAGCTTGAGAAAGCTTAACCAACATCGCACCCTTGCTCACCACGCGCTCGCCTTCAGCAAGCCCTTCCGTTATCTCGGTGCGAACGCCGTCGGTCACGCCTATCTTAATCACCCGTTTTTCAAAGAGTTCGGGCGTGAGTTGCACAAACACGAAATAGTTGCCCATTTCTTCGATAATCGATTCGTTGGGAACGGTAATCGCTTGGGCATCGGTTTGCGTTTTGATAAACATTTCGACGAAACTGCCCGACAATAATCCCGCTTTGTTATTCACTCGGAACAGCACCGGAATAAGCGGGTTGGCAATATCGGTCGATTTTCCGTAGGAAATCAAGCGACCGCCCAGTTCTTCGAGCGTATAAATGCGGTTACTGTTCATCAATCGGATATTTGCAGATTTAATGCTGCCCAATCGGTCGAAATACTTGGGTTGTAATTCGGCTTTTATCATCAGATCGCGGTTTTGCGAAACCACCAAAACCGGCAGTCCCGCTTCGGCATACTCGCCGTTGCGCACCAAAACGCGAGTAACAAAACCGCTGATGGGTGAACTTACGATTTGCTTGCCGGCCGCAAAATTCTTGTGTAAATTGTTATATACGGCTTCGGCATTGGAAAAATCCGTTTTTGCTTTCAATAAATCGCTTTGCGAAACAATATTCTCTTTTGCCAATTCTTGTTTGCGGTCATATTCGGCTTTGGCGCGGTGATATTCGCTTTCGGCTTCGGTATAGCGCACCGAAAGATTATTGTCGGCCATGCCACTACCATCAATAGAAAACAAGACTTGTCCTGCGCTCACGGCTTTTCCTTCCACTACATTATCGTTGGAAAAAAACACAATGCCTCCTGTTTTGGCGGTAACTACTCGCTCATCGCCTTGCGAAGGTTGAATTTGTGATGTTGATCGGATGATTTGTCCGAAGGGTTCGCGACGAGCCTCAGCGGTGGCAAAATCGATTTTCCAAGATTGTTCTTTAGTGAATACTACACCATTATTACTTGTAACCGCCGATTCTGCAGCGGCTTCATGCGCATCATGTTCATTGGCATAAACCGTGATGTCGGGAAAAACGACTTGTGAAACGCCCCGGGATGTTTGGATGTCGAAAACCAACTTTCCCGTACCGGGCGACGTTGGTTGTAAAGAAAATCTGTAAATTCCCGGACGGATGGGCTTTTCGAGTGTCAGATGAACATCGCCTGCACCGACCAATAAACTTGCCGTAACAGGACCTTCCGTAAGCGGTTTGAAATTATCCAAACGGGAAAAGTGCGCGAGAATATCGCCCGATTGCTCTGCTACAAAAGGTGCAGATAGGACAAAAACCTCAAAATCGCTGTTGTATGCTGTCAATTGGAGAGTTTCCCCGTGAACGTGCTTGTTTGTTTCGTTGGTATGCTTATGCCCGCATCCCACTATCATTATGCCGGTAAACAGCAAAAAAGATAGTACACCCGCTTTTGTTAAACCCAATGCTGCATTTATACACACGATAGTCTTTTACAATTTTTCAATGCAAAGGTAGCAAAATATATCTATTCCGAATACAAAAGATTACCTTTTATTCCTATTACTATTTTTTTGATCGGTATCTTCCGTTTTGCATTTGCTTGCGCTTCTCGTGCAATCTGTAATAATCCTCCACAGCAAGGAACATCCATAATAATAACAATCAGCGTATTAAAAAATGAATTATCAATCATTTCCGTTATTTTTTCCACATAGATGTCTTTGGAATGATCTAATTTTGGGCAAGCAATGGCTATCCGGTTATTTTGAATAAAGTGTTGATGGAAATCCCGGTAAGCAAATGCAGTGCAATCTGCCGCCAAAACCAAATTTCCGGTTTTCGAACGAAGAGCGCTCGGATTTATTAAATGCAACTGCAGGGGCCATTGACGTGGTTCGGGAAAAACACTGTAATGAGCATATTCATTATAAGGTTCTGCTTCGCGTTCTTCCATTATTATCGCGCCTTCCGGACAAGTTCCGATGCAGGCGCCCAATCCGTCGCAATATTGATCATCGATTATGCGCGCTTTTCCTTCAATAATCTGTAACGCTCCTTCATGGCAACTTTTAACACAAACACCGCAACCGTTGCACAGGTCTTCATCAATTTTAATAAGGGTTCGTTTCATGATTTTTCTCGTGTAAAATAATGGGGACTCCCCATAGCACAAAGATAAAAACAAATCGGCAAAAGAAAAGTAAGAATTGTTACAATCACTTAAAATAAATATTTTATTTTTGCAGCATAAAACAGAGGAATTATGAATATCGATGATTTGTTTTTATGTCCGATCTGTATGCACATCCCTGTCAGTGAGAGAGAGAAGTTTCTGAATGATATCAATTATACTATTAAATTTTTCGGAAAAGAAGAATGGATAGCTCAACATGGAGAGCTCGTTGACGCATTGTATATTTTATTAAAAGGGAGTGTGAAAACCGAAATGATTTCCAATTCGGGAACCATTTTAACTATTGAAACCATTGAAGCCCCGAATCTTTTGGCTCCGGCATTTTTATTTGCCGTAAACAATCGATTCCCGGTGGATGTTGTTGCAATTGAAGATTGTGAAATAATTCTTATTTCGAAAGATTCAATAATGAAGCAACTTACTTGTAATGAAGCTTTCTTGCAAGGATTTATGACATTTAATTCCAATCGTGTAAATCTCCTGTCTGAACGATCCAAACTGCTTTCCACAAGAACCATCAAAGGAAAAATTGCCCATTATCTATTGGCAAGAACGGATGATATGCATTTTACTTTAGATAAGACGCAAACAGAGTTGGCGGAATATTTCGGAGTTACTCGTCCGTCTTTATCCAGAAGCCTTTCGGAAATGATTGAAGAAGGGATCATCAGCTTAAAAAGAAAAACCGGCACCATCATGAATCCGGAAAAACTAAAAGAACTGATTGAGCAATAAAATCTTGATTGAACGGAGAAACCCAATACCCCGCCGGACGTAAAAGCAGCATTTCAAAACTTTTGTCTGAAGGTGCCGGCTTCCAATGTCGCTTTCCCTTCGACTGCTTTAACGAAAGTGGTGAAATGAGCGCTTTTGTTATGTGAATCAATGGCTTCTTGCGATTTCCATGTTTCGATAAAAACAAATCTCAGCGGATTATTTACATCTTCATACACATCATAAAAAATACTTCCCGTCTCTTTCCGGGTAGCATCGACCACTGTTTTGATGGCTTTCAACACATCCTCTTTGAACTCCGGCTTTGCCGTTATCGTTGCAACAATGGTAAGCGTTTCATCTTTTACGGCTTGATTATCGGCAAATGAACCGAATAAGAACAAAGAGCAGAATAAGCCGAATAAAACTCCTTTTTTAAGATAACTTTTCATATTCTATTAATTTTTATCTCATAATCTTTGTCAAAGATACGTAAAACTTAGCGAATGAGCTAAAAATTATCGAAAAAAAATTATACTTTTGCTGTCAATTATGATATATCCAAAAACTATTATGATAAAAATAAAGAATATGTCCAATCCGTATTTTCGATTCAAACAATTTACTGTCTATCATGATTTATGTGCCATGAAAGTAGGAGTTGACGGCGTAGTCTTAGGCGCATGGGCAGATTGCCGAAATATCCGTTGCGGTTTGGACGTCGGCACAGGCTCGGGCCTGATTGCATTGATGCTGGCGCAACGTTCGAATGCACCGATTCACGCCATAGATATAGATGAAAATGCCTGTAAACAAGCGGAAATCAATTTTAATAATTCTCCTTTTCGCGACCGGTTAAGTATTGAAAATTGTGCTTTTCAAGATTTTCATACTCCTCACAAGTATGATTTGATCGTATCCAATCCGCCTTATTTTACTCAATCGCTGAAATCGCCCGACAAGAATCGCAGCCTTGCCCGGCATGATGAACATCTGCCTTTGGAAGTATTGATAGAAAAAAGCGCTTCGCTATTGAGTCCTCAAGGAAAAGCGGCATTCATTGTCCCTTTCGACCGGTGGGAAAAAGCGCATGCAACAGCCGTTGAAAATCGATTGTTTCTTTGCCGGAAAGCATTGGTTTCGACTTTGCAAAATCGTCCTCCCAAGCGAGTTTTGTTGGAATATTCGTTCATCGACCAAAGTTTAACGGAAACCGGTTTTTATATCGGGGCAACCAAGCAAAGCCAAAGTGATGAATATCGCGCCTTAACCGAAGGATTTTATCCGGGTGACTTCTAATAATCCCAAACTCTGTGTCTTCTCTGTGTAACACCTTGCAATATTAATAATTGCACAGAGTACACAGAGAAGGCGCAGAAGTTCTTCCTATTTATTTAACCAATACTTTTGCTTTTATTTTTGATGTCGATACAATATATGCTCCTTTATTAGGCAAAGATATCCGTTGTTCTATTTCGTTGGTGATTTTTCCATGGACAACAATATTTCCTAATACAGAATGAACAGTAAATAAATCACCGGTTTCAAGTCCTCTGATGAAAAGCGTTTGGTTTTTCACAAAGACTACCACCGTTCGAGTGGGTTGTGCGATGCCGGTTTGCTGATCAACCGTATATTCAAAAACGGCGACTTCACTGTCCAACATACCTTCTTTAACGGCTATTGCTTGGATGGTAACATTTTTCGTCAAGACAATCGGTTGAACATATTCCAAACCGGTTGAAACGGAAGGAGTGAAACCGTCTGTGGTATAAAAAATGCTTGCCCCGTCGGTTGCGGTTGAAAGACTTACTTCAGCACCCATCGACACGGTCGAACCCGACGGGATGGAAGCGGCAGGCATTTCTACTTGCTCCATCACCGGTTCTTTTACTATCGAATACTCAAAAACGGCGATATCGCTGTCCGACATACCCTCTTTAACGGCAATTGCCCGGATGGTAAGGTCTTCGGTCAAGACAATCGGTTGAGTATATTCCAATCCGGAGGAAGCTGAAGGCGTGGAACCATCGAGGGTGTAATAAATCGTTGCCCCGGCGGTATTGGACGATAATGTCACCGTTGTGTTTTCATCGACCGTTGAACCTGAAGGGATGGAAGCAACCGGCATTTCTACCTGCTCCATAATCGTTCCGTTTTCTATCGTATATTCAAAAACGGCGATATCGCTGTCCGACATGCCTTCTTTAACGGCTATTGCCAAGATGGTAACGTCTTTCGTCAAAACAATCGGTTGAGTATATTTCAAACCGGTTGATGCGGAAGGCGTGGAACCGTCGATTGTATAATAAATCGTTGCACCGGCGGTATTGGACGAAAGCGTCATCGTTGTATTTTCATCGACCGTTGACCCGGACGGAATGGAAGCGGTTGGTATTTCAACTTGCGCCGGCGGCTCGGGCATAGCTACATTAATCGTTATCTGTGCTTGCATATCCGTTTCGGCAACCGAAACATAAATTACCGTAGAGCCGGGTAATTCGCCGGTGACTTCCAACACAGCTTTTCCGTTTGCATCCAAAACGGCTTCCGAAGATACTCCGGCAATGGAAGAGGAAACCGACCGAGCCGTGATTTTCTTTCCGGCGGCAGCCTCCTTGGGTTCCACCGAAACCTCTATCGAGCCTTCTTCGTTAAGCGAAAGCCCCAAAACCGGCGGAACGGTAATGGAGGTCATCTCTTTCTGGATTTCTATTCGCTGAACAAAATCTTCAGCCATTTCGATATCGGCATAACTCTTGACATCGCGTTTAACGGTGAGAATGACCTCATCGCTCGTGCTGAACGGAACATCGGGAACAAAACGGACTTTCGACACAAAGTTACCTCCCGCGCCCGGTTCTTCGTTGAGCAGCACGACAGTACCCGATACGGAAGTCCCGTTGCGAGTGACACTGATGTTTTCGGTCGTCATCAAATCAGGCAGCATGAATTTATCAAATTCAATGACAATACCGCTTTCATATCCCAAAGCTTTCAAAACGGTCGGTTGCACCGGTTGCACTTTAGCCATATTCACATCCAATTGCGGCGGTGGAACAGGCAACCAATCGGTGGAAACCGGGAGATAGCCGTCTTTTTCATATTTCACCTGCCATACGCCTGCGGGAACATCCCAGCCATATTCTCCACGTTCATTGGTAAGCATCGGATTTTCCTGTCCGTATTCTTCGGCATTCCACATCGTAATCTTTTCTTCCAAATCGCCGTACATATTTTCTTCCTGCGTTTTGAAATAAATCGTGGCGGTAACGCCGGCTAAACGATTGGATGGAACGGCTTCATAGACGTAGCCGGAAGGGTCAATGAAGGGACTTGCAGGTTGACAAAAAAACTTTGGGGACTTTGGAGGTGTTATGTTACACCTCAAGGAGCTGCTCAATTCTTTAATTTCAGCTACATTTTCGTCTTTAAATGCTTGATATTTACTGTTTAGCCAAGAAGAAATTCCCATTTTAAATACTATATAAACTATTGCTCCCCAGCCGGTAACAACAACAGCATCAGCGAGTACATTTAGAGTTGTATTTGCAAGAAAAAAAGCTGCAATTGCAGTACCATGAAGACGTGCAAGATTTCTAAAGTTTTCAGCCCTTAATGAATCACCGGGGCAATCGTCCGGTATTGATTGTATCATCTGACAAATAGCGTCCAATACACCGATGAGATCTTTTGCTATTGCAATATATTTTAAACCCTCTTGCGAAAACTTCAAAAAGGTATTGCCATTTATTCCGTTAAATATTTTAAATGCACCCTGATTACGCGCAAGCCATTTTTCTGCTGTCATACCCTGTTTTGACCATTTTTCTATGGTTTCCCAGCTCCAGCCTTTTGTCATCCCGATTTGCAAATATTGTGCCGCCTTGTTTGCATCCGAAGTCAAAAAATTTTGGTTAATTTGAAAAATATTCGCACTGATTTTCATTGTACTGGAATAATTACTCGAAACGCCGGTAATCAGATTAATGAAATTGTTAATTTTTGATATATACTCAGCAAATCCACACAATGATACACTTCTAAGTGATGAAAAGTCTGCACTGTTTATTGTATCATTTGGATTGTTGAATGATTCCACTATATGAACATTTGCATTAAAATCAACATAAGTACATTCAGTTTCAGTTATTTTGATATATACATATTGATTGTCTGAAGTTGCGACTTTTTCAAATCCTGAATTAATTAAATTTGACTCGTCTAATCCTTCACAAGTTGTCACTGCAATTTTTTGTCCGGATGCTAATGTATCATCTAAATAATCACGAGATATTATTGAATTATCCCACTGTTGTAAATATGTATCAGTTGAGTCAATATGGTCTTGAATTTCTTGAAATAATTCTTCTCCATACTGATCAAACTCTTCTTGTGACAAATTATTGAGAAAGTTCAAATACTCATCACTATCATAATCAGAATCATCTATTTTGATATTATATTTACTATAAATACTATTCAAAGTAGAATCTATTACCGCAGTATTCGGATTGTTTTGTGATAATTCTGCATCAATCAGATCAAAAGCATTATTTATATCATCTGACTCAATTTGATAAGAATCACTTAAATCTTTATATTCTTGCAGCATGTCTGCCATCAATGTTTTATCAAAAACAGGAATTGAAACTGCTGCATAATCCACACTCACATTCGTCGGCAACCGATAACTGTCAAATTTACCTGTTGCTACCCAAACCTGTTTTATCGAATCATAAGCCGTCGGCAAAACTTCCGTATCTCCGGCAGTAGTTAACACATTGAGTTCCACATTGGAAACCAAGGCTGGATCGTTGTTTGTAAATTCAATTTTGAACGTGAAATCGGGATAGGCAGGATAATAATTATACGACAGTTTTTTCTGTGAAGGATTCAAGAAATCAAAAACCGTTATTTCTTCATTATGCGGATATGACGTATTTATCATGGTGACTTTCGCCGGCTCGATAGCAGTAATGTTATGCGTTACCTGCTTCGTTTCGGTTTGCAAAGTTAAACCGCCCGTAGTGGTTACTTCGGCATGGATGTTGTGGTACGAAAATGCATAAGGATTATACAGTTCGCACAGCAAAGACCAGTCGCCGGTTGCCAAGGCTTGCGTTTGACCGATCAACACATCCTCGTCATATACTTTTATCTCTGAATTTGCCGCAGCCGCGCCGCGAACAGTTATTTCATTTTGTGCTGTCACATCTGGAACGAAAATACTTAAATCTTCTACCGTGAAATTAGCCGCTCCAATCGGTTGCGTAATGGTTTTCCCATCCATGTCGAATTGAACAAAGGCATTGGGAGTATAGCTGCCTCTTTGAACGGGAACGATGCAGAAACGGATGATATCGGAATAGTTTGTCAACGGAATGGTCAGTCGGTTGTTATTAACCGAATAACCCGCGGCTACACTATTACCGATAATAATCGAATTGCTGACAAAAGAGCATTGCTCAGGGATATCGGTAATCAGTTTCACGTTGCTTACCTTCTCTGTATAGGCTTCTTTAAAGTCGATTACGGTACGAAGAGTCAAGTAATTCCCTGCCGTAATTGAAGTTTTGTTAACCGAAAACAAAGTTTGAGCGCCCGTGTAATACAACTTGTTTTCGTCCAAAGCGGGAATGGCGGGAACATTTATTTCGGTAATTTCTCCTTTCTTGACGATCAGGTTTTGCCGGACATAATCGGTATTTTCCGTCAATCCGGAAGACGAAAGCGCCGACAAATTCAAAACCGTATTAAAAAACCGGTTTTTCGCCATCGAAATCAAGGTGTAAGAGCCGTCGGGCAAATCGTCGCTATCAAAGGTATAATTGCGGTAGTCGCAGCTTTTCAGTAATATCCCATCCGATCCGTAAATTATGCCGACGTCTTCGGCATTGGCGCTTCCGGCAAGCATTGCACGGATAAATCCTCGTTGTACAATATTCAGTTGCGCGTCTTCACGAAGTTCATCGCTGATGGTTACAGAGCTTTGCACTTGGTCAAAACTGTTTGTGCGGCTGAAAGCGGTTACTTCTATTTGGTCTCCTGCATCCACCGATTCGGTCAAAGCGATTTCGGGATATTGAACCACGAATTGGGTTATCTCCTTGTTTTTTGTTCGATCAAACAATCGGTAATCCACATTCCGGTAATCGGAATACCCGGTTTCGGCAACAGAAGTTTCTCCCGGCGCTAAGCTTCGCGTATAAGACAAATTCAAGGCAATCCGCGCTCCGGCAATCGGAGACAAAGAAATAATTCCCAAATCGCTTCCGCCGGAAAAGTTCGAGAAAGTAAGGGTCTTCGACAGATAATTTGGGGATGAAACCGTGACTACAGTTGAATCGTTGAAAACCGGCACGGAGAATTTCCCTTGACCGTCGGTTTTTGCAGTAGTCGTTTGGGAGTATTTTCCATTCAACAATTGGGTAACCGTTACCAAGGCGCCGGAAAGCACCGAACCGTTTTCGTCTTTGACCGCACCGAGAATGGTTGTTTCGGGAATCTTTTGCAATGTCAAGGTGATGCGGTTATTTCCCGCCGCAACCGTATAGCTCCCAACCGGAGGCGTAACAAACACCTTTCCCTGATTTTCGTCTAAATCCACACTGTATTTCAGCTTCATTCCTGTCGTTACTCCGGCAATTGAATCGCCTTGTTGCAGAAAAGCCCCGGTTTCGTCATACCACTTTATGACCGGTTTTCCCGATAGATTCTGTATGCCTTCGCCGGCAAAATTGAATGACACGGTATAAAGCGACTCCAACGATGAAAAAACAACGCTAACATCCTTGTCCTTTATTTCAATATCGCTTATTTGTCCCACCACTGCGCCATATTTGTTTTTCAATTCCGCCTTATATATTCCTTGCGATGCATAAAATGAATAGTTGTTTGAGTTGCCGGTGGTAAGCGAATATATTTGTTCGGTATCATTGCTGATCTCAAGGAAGAGATTTTTATACAAATTGATGTCTATGGAATTCGAAAAGCTTATTGTTAATTTTTGAAAACCTTGGGCAAACTCAACGATAGAAGCAAAACTATTCCAACCTTCGGCATTTTTATAAAGTTCAAGTGTGCCTGCGGGAACATATAAAATGCATGCGCTATTTATTGCATCAAATGCCGAGGGACGTAAAAAAGGTGGTTCTAATGCATAGCAAGTAAAAGAGATTAGGTTGCCACAACCGGAAAAAGCAGTTATTCCGATATATGTCACACTATTGGGAATGGTAAAGGATGTTAGACCGGTACAACCGTAAAAAGCAGCATCTCCGATGCTTGTCACACTATTGGGAATGGTAAAGGATGTCAGACCGATACAACCGTAAAAAGCACCATTTCCGATGTTTATCACACTATTGGGAATGGTAACTGAAATTAGGCCGGTACAACCGAAAAAAGCATAATTCCAAATATATGTAACGCCATCGGAAATGGTAATTGAAGTCAGACCGGTACAACCGTAAAAAGCAAAATCCCCAATACCTGTCACGCTATTGGGAATTGTTGCGGAAGTCAGACCGGTACAACCGGAAAAAGCATAACTTCCGATGCTTGTCACACTATTGGGAATGGTAAAAGATGTCAGACCGGTACAACCAGAAAAAGCAGAATTTCCAATGCTTATCACACTATTGGGAATTGTTACGGAAGTCAGACCGGTACAACCTGAAAAAGCATAATCTCCGATGCTTGTTACGCTATTTGGAATGGTAAAGGAAGTCAAACTGTTGCAATTATAAAAAGTAGCAGACCCGATACTTGTCACCCCATCAGGAATGGTAATGGAAGCCAGAGCGCTACAAGCTTCAAAAGCAGCGTTTCCGATACTTGTTACGCTATTGGGAATGGCAATGGAAGTCAAGCTCGAACAATTAAAAAAAGCACCACTTCCAATACTTGTCACCCCATCAGGAATGGTAACGGAAGTCAAACCATTGCAACCATAAAAAGCGCCATTTCCGATACTTGTCACATTATCACCTATTTTCAATTGCGTGATTTGATAATAATAAGATTTAAACCAAGGAGCATTGGAAGAGTAAGTTTCTATTGAAGCTACATAATCCGTCATCGCTCCCGTCCCGCTGATAGTCAGCGTACCCCCTTCAAAAGTCCATGTAAGACTGTCGCCGCAAGTCCCGCTGTCTTGCGCAAAGCTGTTTACCGTACTAAACAGCAGGCAACAGCAAAAAATTAATTGTTTGATTGTTTTCATTAGTAAATAGTTGTAATTGTTTAATTTCATTAGTCCGCAGGATAACAAAAAAAGCGCGGACAAAACTCTTTTTTTAATCTGTTTTCCGAGGTTCTCGACTACCCAATCAACCAAATTAACGAGTGAAGCCCACGCCGAAGCGTGAACGTTTTCACCTTATTCTTGGTTGATTGTTGAAATGGTCGAGATTTCGAAAAACCTGAATAATAGCTATAACGCTTTTAATAATGTCTTATAAAATTGCGCATAATTCAATTCTTTTTTTTATTCCATAAGCAATGTTTTTTTATGTTAATATTCGTTTACAAAGTTAATAG
>Ga0123354_10002256_pt1 | contig 25163 bp, 7 predicted proteins | sample TergutLab28metaG_2_FD_97872 | JGI IMG/M metagenome (GOLD analysis project Ga0123354, IMG submission 97872) | Labiotermes labralis P4 segment gut microbial communities from Petit-Saut dam, French Guiana - Lab288 P4 | ecosystem: Host-associated > Arthropoda: Insects > Digestive system > Gut ...
CGTTGAGGTTAGCTTTAACACTTTAAAGCTGGGTTTCGTGTAAAAAATTTCCAATTTTAAAAATTTAGTTTCAACCCAACGGGCCCCCCCCCCCCCAAGACTAGGCCATTACCAATACCAACAGATTTAAGCCGACTGAACACCGCCTGTTCTCACAATCCAACGAAACACTTACCCACTTCATGGGCAAAAGAAGGAATCTGAGCTTTTAATTTCCTGTGACAAGTATATGCTTCATCCACTGTAATGTTTAAATAGTCTGTGTTCAGCCACACAGTTTTTTTACGAGTTCCGTATGATCGTCACAACAAAAGGCTGTTATTTGCCGGAACGTCAACGGCAGATTGAATTTTAAGATTCCGTTGTTGAGGAATTTGATGACGCTTCCCAAGGTAATTGTATCCCGACGTTTTGAGGCAAATTATTTCCATAATCAAGGTTCAAATTTTTTTCGTAGAGTTTTAAACACTTGGAGATGAGGACACTAAGCTGCTTCGAAATTTCGGTATCCAGTCATCCACTGTTGTGTGTAGTATTGCCACAGAACGGAATTCTCAGCTGCTCCGCTGCGAACACCACAAATCTCGCGTGATTTATCTTTATAATGGGTAAGGATTGCATTTTCTGTGCCGGAGGAACTGAAGTTTTATATGCAGTTCGGATAAACATCAGTTTTGCAGTGGTTGGTAGTCAAGTGGACGTTACATGCTGCTGGATTTCTACTACTGAGGGGCGAAGGATTGACCACGATTGGAGAATACTGAAGTTGACTGAGTTGTAGAGAAGGTGGAGAGCCAGTGAGAGAGAAAATAAAATGTTACTCTGATGCTTCGTAGGACAAAATCCGTCATTCTGTCATGTAAATTAATACTCAGCCCATCATACTTGCCAAATTACGACAGAGAATTATCTAGTTTGCCGACAGAATTCAAATTAATCACTCAGTCTGTGACGTAAGCTATATAATACTCACCCACGACCTGAAGGTATCCTTGTCGACTGCGCATGGGGTCGGTGTTGACCTGACACATATACCAGCCGCGGTCAGCCTCGTGCACGTTCTTGATGTGCAGGTACCAGGAGCGATGGTCGTTGTAGGACAGGGAGATGCGAGGGTTCTGCGTTATCACGTTGTGGTGGATCGAGAGGATTGTCTGCGTGTCCACTCGAACCCACGCCACCTGCAATACAACTGACCCGCTGTCGGACTGGCCACTGGAAGTGCAGTGGTGTGTTCTTGACTTAATTCACAAAGCAAGAAGTTCAGAGGCACATGCAATTCTACCATCTGTCTCTCTTGCATCATTCTGATTCATTACAGTCAAATTACCCACCATTTTATGTGTTTACGCTGAAGTCTGGCAGCCTGCTAAAGGAACCATAAATACAGCAATAAACAAAATACTTGTGTGAATTGAAGCGCTCTATGTGTGGCATCAATTGTTACGGTAATGATAACTTAGCAGAAATGTAGGAAGAAAACGATCCTGATTTATTACAGTCATGTTATATCCTACAATAGTTACAAGGAGATGGGGTGAGAAAAACGAATATCTGAGGGTAACACCACCTGCACGACGAAGATATGAAATTGATACTTCGTCATCGATCTTTCAAATGTATGAATATAATACAATATTAAATAGTGTAGGTCAGCACAATCACTTTATTACTCAAGTCATCCTCAGGCCTGATGATGACTAATCTATAGTCGAAACATGTAGCCTTATAATTACCTTGAGTAATAAAGTGATTGTGCTGACGTACAGTATTTAATATTATATTACGTTACAGGCACATCGTGATGCTTCTGTTCAAAAGTATGAATATAAATACCTAATTTATGTTGCGTTAATTTTGTGCACGTTCAATATCGCTGAAGATGTTTCTGACCTCTAATAAGTTTAATATGTTACATATTTCGTGCATTAATCAAACGTATAAAATTTGTAAAGTAACCAACTAATGCACTTGGATTTATGAATGTAATTATATTGCGTAGCAATCACCTTACATGTTTCGGCCACTCATGTGACCATCTTCAGGGTGGTGATAACAACAATACAAATACAATTATAATGTGTCGATATCATATTCGTAAATCCAAGAGCATTTCTTGGTTCCTTTACAAGAAAGTGTTCTAATAATCTTGAACTTTAGTTCTGGGTGTCGTAAGGCTCACACAGATAACTTAAATATAGTTACATTTGACATCTTAGAGAAATGCTGTATTTGCAAGCTTGAGTCATATATTAAACCGTGTAATGTGTATGTATATATTACCTCACTTTTACGTAAAGGTAAAATTATCCTTCTACAGGCCTGAACAGGCCTAAGGGTTCCAGGAGGTTGAGGCTCCCAGATTTCAAGACAGTTAGCACATGAGAATGGGAAGGTTGTCCGCCCCACGCCCCGGCCCCCTTTTCCCCCCCCCCCCCCAGAAAAAATTCCTGCTACTCATTTCTGTAACAGGCTGAGTCGACCCCAGGGCCGTAGTTCGGCCGGAAGGATTATGTCAATAAAAAATTCCAGTGACATCGGGGATCGAACCTGTGGCCTTCCGGTTTGTAGCGCAGTGTCTCAACCAGCTGCACCACCGCGTCCCCCTCACTTTATCTTTACTGTAACTAATTAAAAATAGACGTGTTCAGCCTTTTTTCGATCGGAATTCTGTCATGGGTTAATGTAAGTAAGCTCAGCTGAAGTTAACAGTATAAAGTCGTTGTTCTTCACACCATGAAGGCGCGTGGAGGGACTACGGGTATAGATCGTCCCTATTGCAACCAAGAATTCTCGGCTGTCCAGCATTCAGCCTGGTCTCGGAATTTTGTTAAATTTTACTCGATTTCTGTTTTCTGTTCTTCTTTAAACATCTGCTGTAATTTCACTGAATCTCTTCCTATTTTTAACTTGCGTGAATTAAACAATGAAGAGATTATTCCCAAGTTATTCCCAAGTATTAAGTACAAAACCAAATAGCCAATACACAAATCATAACATCGAGAGTTGATTAGTTATAAATACGAGTATTTCTAAGTCATGTGCTTATGGGCTGGTGTCAGTGGATTTTTTCATTGACATTAAATCCTTCCGATCGCACTATGGCCCTGGGTTCGACTCAGCCTCTAACAGAAATGAGTACTAGGAGTATTTCTTGGGGATAAAGGCGGCCGATGCTTAAGGCTGACAATCTGCCACCATCCTGTGCCGTTGTCACGAAATCTGGGAACCTGAACTTCCTGGAACCCTCTTGGCCCCTCCGGGCCTGTAACGGGACTGCTTTACCTTTACATGTGCTTATGGAGTAACAAAACCGCTTGCAGTAACGAATAGTCAAGACTGCTTCACTTCATATCACTACTGTTCAAACCACTTACTCCAAGATTTGCTCAACTGAAGATAAAATAACACGCACTTTGGCGTGATGCAGTATCAGTAAAGTCTGTAGGACTGGCGAAATTATTCCCCTTATTCTGCACAAGACAATCCATTACACTGGGTGATGTCTGAGTTACCGCCTGCCTTGCGCCTGCATGTTTGTTTCCGATGTCTGTCCTTTCCACATAGACGAACAGGCACGCGCCATCTGCGAGTATTTATGGATCCTAAAGGTAGGCTGACACTTTAATCAGCCACTCGTGCCCAGGGTTGTTTTAGAATCTGTATTACATTTAGGAGAATGTGTGCTGAAAATATAATATTTTTGTACTTGAAGAACCCTAAAGAAAGAGTCGGAAAGCTCTTCCAAAAGGTACAAGTAAGCACGGAGTTTTTCTGTAAAACGTTATGTTTTCGGTCACAATAGTAGAAAGACCAGATCTCGTGTCTACTGCCAATGAAAACCAGAATTTTTAAGTTACTATACAATTTCTTAATTTATTCATTGACGATGTTCATGTTTTGTGCTTTTGGAGAATTCAATGGTGGTTTGTACCTGAATGATGATTTAGGAATAATTCAGCAGCATTTATATGTAAAGCTTTTTAAAGTAATATCTTAGGATTTTCCTGGAAGGATTAACGCAGGAATAAATGAAGCCTCATTGTAATAGAAAGTTAATGTGCCGCATAACATAGAGGGGTATTTTTGCATTCGTTAGGGGTCAGTACGAGTAAGTAAACGCACTTTGTCACATAATGGAGATAACATGCTTCTGAAATTAGACACTTGAATCGTCTGTTGTGCTTTCTCGAAATATGTAGCAGTATTTCAACATTTACTGCGCCGTACAGAACTAGTTCTGACTGCTGAAGGCTCGTAGACATAGGGCATACAGAAGTGTCAGCCACAACGTAAGACAGCTGAAGCGTGAAGCTTATATCTTACCTCTATAAATCTGAAGTTAATACTGCGTTCAAGTTTAACCTTTCAAATTCTTTATAATATTTATGTCTGCACATGTGTAGAATGTTGCTGTGTAGTTAGCAGCTTATATTTTCCGGCTAATTACAGCTTTAAAATGAATTCTTAAACTTTTTGTTGCGAGATATACCTGAGAAGAAACAGTTATTCTTTAAAACATTCTATCGTGACGTACCATAAAGAAAATTGAACATAACATTCTACATCGGGTTGCCTAGTGTTTAATTGCCAGGAGCGCTACGTGTGACACACGGTGTATACATCAAGGCCGTAATCATCAGCCCATCATACACATCCATCAGCTTTATGTCAAACGTATCAATAAAAACAACAGAGCTGAACAACCGTGGGGCTACTGCGCCATCATAACGTATCTTTCTATCGAAAAGCTGTCGATATGTCAATCAATATTGTCCTCCTAAAAATTACAGATCAGTGAATGCTTGGCCGGCATAACGCATCCCTACTGTATGTATAATACAAGATCTGAACTTGTTTAAATTTCATACAATCCTCTATATCAACCGCTGTACGATGCATTCACAGTGGCCAATGTAAGTTGTAGAATGTGTGACAAAGTGTTTAATCATTGATTAATTCTTCAGGGTAGAAATGATGGAAGAATAATGTCACTGTGTGGATATTACAGCGCTTTAATATTCTTCGAAGCTATTTTTCCACTCTGACTTTGAAGTAAGGGAGACTCTGTTACATATGACATAAATTACTGCCCTTAGACGCAATCGTCTACCCACGAAGCAGTACGAAATTAATCGAAAGTATTTTTGGCCTGCATTAGTGGATACGCAATGTATGTATGTATGTATGTATGTATGTGTGTATGTATGTATGTATATATGTATGTATGTATGTATGTATGTATGTGTGTGTGTGTGTGTGTGTGTGTGTATCATTGGGAAACGTGCTTAAAAGAAGTACACGTAGTTGGAAGGTTTTAATGTGTATTGGTGTGACACAGTACTGTAAGGTTTGAGGGCAAGAAGTTAATGGAGATGCTTCCTATCGTTGGAAAAATTTGGCTGTGACAGCGTTGAAACTTCGGTGTTTCTGCCGCAATGTGAAGCAAGCTGACACGATGTGTACTTTCCTCAGAACAAGTGACTAACTTCATGCATGCTGACGTCGGGAATATGGAATGCCTGCGGCTTTGTAGCTGGTGATTTGGATAAGTTCTGGCACAGTGATACGTCTGTGTCTTACTGTTCCTCTTTTGTGCAGTGTAGGCGGAGGTCGTACGATGGGTCGATCCACAAATTCAAGGATTCTAGATTCAGCGTGCTGGTAAAGTAATAATTCACGAAAAAGTAGTTCTGAGAAGAACGAACATAGCCGTCCAGTTGTATAAATCTCCGTTCCTACATATTCATATGTGGTATTACTATTGTTTACTGGGGGGGGGGGAAATTCTTATTATGTGCAATCTGTGTACGTCAAATTTGTTTCGTTTTACATCGTCGCCATAGTTGTAACTTCTGATTTAAAATCAATTAATAAATACGTGGTGTCTAAATGCGATCATGATCTGTCGCTACACGACGTTTCACTTGCCTGACCACAAAACGTTTTTTATTTTAATCATTACCAACATGGCAAAACCTAAGATAAAGTCGCACGACGGACAATTTATTTAAATTCTACCCGAACATTACCTCACAAAACTTTCCGACCATATCTGCAGGAACCAGAAGCTGACAAGCTCGTGCGTACTTCATATTTGATTATTGTTTATTGGAAATTATAAATTACGGCGTTTTTGTTACCTTCGGCATAATATGCACAACAGATTCGTAAAATACGGTCAACTGGTTTAAAAGGTGAAATAGGATGTAAAAGTGTTCACACAGACAGCCTTATTATGAATGTATAGGCTAAAACGTGAGAACATGAAAAAAATCAGAATAGTTGAAAGGGCAATGGATTGATAGGTAAAGGATGAAAATAAAATATTTTCCTTGTGTTTTTATCCACTGTTGTTTCAGTAATACAATAATTCCTGCTTTGTCAGATAAAATACTGTATACGATATTTTTGACTGGTTTGTTTAATGAAACCTAATTTTAATAACAGAAAATTAAACAGTCAATATATATTTTAAAGAACATAATGAAAATGAGTGAATACTTAAAACTTGCTTCTTTTCGGTTGTTTCACTGATTAATCACACGCATTCTTACTTTCGAATTTAATTACACATAATCGTAATATTCATGTGTAAATTTCTGTGTAATTTTTCTAACAAACAATTATTATTTGTGTATTTCACAGTTCACGTTTTTCTGCAGTGTTTTCCATCTGACTCTCATTTTAACGAAAAATTGTATGCCTAATATTATTCCCTGTGGTAAGGTGCTTATGAACCTCGTTAGGCGACTTTCATGGTTCATTTGTGATGCACTCCAAATATTTTTGTTATAAGAGTTGGCCGAAATGTACAATTAGAAATTTTATCTCATACAGGAAAATCGCAAATGGACACAGCAGTATGGGCCTGTTTTGGTGCGACAGTTACAGAGCGGGTTAATGATGTGTGCTTTATAGTGGGGGCGGCGGACAAGGTAGAAAATTAAAAAACGGCTTTAAAATTAAAGCGCAAATGATGAAAATAAACAAGCTTATTAGTTTCAATTGTTAAGCTGCATGTAGATAATGTGAAAGTAACGTAATGACTTCATAAAACATTTCGTTACCCAGTAATTGGTACTCAGAAATCTCCACACAGCATCATTTTAACAGAATCGACAGCCCAGCGCCAAATCCTATTCTACATTGATTGCCCACGTGAAGCTTCCCTAATATGTTATTTGTGTTATGGGAATGGACGTAGAAGTTCATAATGCAGCAGGGTTATGACACTCTAAAACTTCAGTAATTGAAACATGTGGCATCAGAACTGAGAGAAGAACATGGATATAAGTGATCTAAAATGAATTTGATGTGGAGAATAATTGGACCTAAGAGAAAATAAGTAATGGGAGACTGGAGAAAACTACGTAATGAATAAGTTCATAATTTTTATTCTTATTCTGACGTTATGACAAAATGGCAGGTGATCAGACGAGCGGAACATGTAATAAACATAGGAGAGATAATAAACCTGTACAGACTGCAGGAAATGTACCCCTTGGAATAGATAAGTACAAATGAGAGGATAATATTAAAAAAGATTGTCATAGAAATGGAATGGATATTATATGTACTTCTTGGGTCTCTAGAAGGTTTAGGTAAATATGGCAAAGAAGGTATATGTTATAAAGAAGCGCAGAAACTGTCAGCTTTTCATTATTCTCCCCTTTGAGTTATTTTTATAGCACTTAGAAGGAACTATAGAAATTAAGACTCTCGATGCTTTCTTATATTAACCTACAGAATTATTTTAATGTAGAATTATTACTTACTTACTCCATGGTGCAGAGTCCTTCTTGAGAAGCTAACTGGTTTGCAGCTAGTCAAGAAATTCCCCGCATTTCACGGAACCCGAAAGTTCATTAACGCACTCACAAGCGTTCGCCAACTGTCTCTATCCTGGGCCAGCCCAATCCAGTCCATATAACCACATCCCACCTCCTGGAGATCCATCCTAATATTACCCACCCATCTACGCCTAGGTCTCTCCAGTGGTCTCTTTCCTTTCGGTTTCCCCACTAAGAACCTACACACCCCCCTCTCCTCACCCATACGCGCCACATGCCCAGCCCATCTCATTTTTCTCGATTTTATCACCCACACATTATTGGGTGAGGAATACAAATCATTTAGCTCCTCGTTATGCAGTCTCCTCCATTCCCCGTTACCTCGTCCCTCCTCGGTCCAAATATTCTCCTCAATACCATGTTCTCAAACACCCTCAGCTTCCTTAATGTAAAGTTACAAAGGCCATAATTTATGAAATGATAATTTAAATGCCTGTTTTATGTCATTGCAGTGTTCAGTACATTAAGTGGTTTTAAACTTGTGCCTATAAATTAGTACGACAATCAGCTTTACTTATCCAATTTTAGTCCGAAACCTTTTACGAGTTCGTAATAATTCTGCCTTCATTAAACAGCCACCGCAGCCCTATGTTTCGTTTTGCAAAAATAAAATTCTTTAAGAATAGGTACAATATAAAAATATCATATATTCCAGTAACACAAATATGAGTAGAGCTAGTTTTATTGTAACCTGAAATTTTGTGTGGAATCCACTTCGTTGTATTGAAGAGAGAACAACCCGAGGGGTAAATTAGAACTCTTCAATAAAATCTGTCCTGGAGTGTATTCGTTACATTGACAGATGGAAAAGCAGAATTATGTGCTGTGAGTTTTGTATGCTGCCATTGACGGTTGAAATGCTATTAAATTCGTAATATAGTGTACAGTCCTCTAAATTACAAAGCATAAATGGAAGAAATAAAGAAAACTATAACTAAGTTGTGTGAGGAAGTAATGAAACAAATATCGTGTATTACCTTTCGATGTTTATTATAGCCTCAGCAGTGGCCTTATGTATTGCACAACTTCTCGTGGGACAGAATGATTACATGTGCTGTACCTGATCTGTCGGCTAAATCGCAAATCGAAATCCTCTATAAAATGTGTCAATAGTCAGAGAGGGAACTAGGTATTTGGTTAATATTCACGCAAGCAACGGAATTAAAAATGACATTGTGTTGGTTTCGATATCCTCACAGTACGTGAAATGTCAACCTTTACTTGACATTAGCTCACCTGAATATCAATTAGTGGCCAAAAAATGAACAGGTGGATACAGAGGCCACTCCCACCTCTCACTAATCTATCATCATTACGTCAGTATGAAGTACGATTATTGAAACCGTGCGGGAATGATTTTATAAAAATTTCTCTGACAGTGATAAATGATTCCCTTTTTTTGTCTGATTTGTTGTGTAGTGCTTATCGTTGCATGAGGACTAAGAAAGAAGTTTAAATTAATATTCTGCCTCTTTAGGTCATGATATCGCGCTACAGTAATGCTGTAGGCTTCTGTATTTAGTAGGTGTTATGAAAATTAATAGTCTGTAATTACGGAGTTTAGTATTTTGCCCAAATATTTCATTACTTAAACTCGCTGTTTGAATTCAGTACATTATGAAGTGTGTAATTTGACGTTTGTATGACCGTGCATCGTAATACATTTCTATAGTAAAACCAACCAGATGCACAATATCTCAAATTTATATTATTTTGGAACAACACTCTACATGTTTCGGACGGTCTCTTCGTCCATCATCAGCAGTCTAAGAGGGCACGTACAGCCACAGAACCTGTACGACATATATCTGATGCTGTATGTGCCCTCTTAGACTGCTGATGACGGACGGAGAGACCGTGCGAAACATGTAGAGTGATGTTCCAAAATAAAATAAATTTGGGATACTTTGCATCTGGTTGGTTTTACTATAGAAACAGAAGTGTGTAAAGTTATAATACAACAGCGTGACCGTGAATTGTGAGTACATAAGGATTTCAAACTTGGTGTTCTGTATATTAAATACAGGAGTATACAGTATGTATTAACATGAAATGAAAGTGTTTTAGATTCGACAACAGGTACCCTATCGGGGTTCGAACCAGGTCCATCGTTAGTCCAAAAGTCCAAACGCTTTATTCACGAACTTCTCAGATTTATCTTGCATGCATTTCGGGTGATTGTCTTCATATTAATCGATGCTGTATTCGTTCAAAATTGTGATGCTGTATATTAACTATGATATTTGTGATCTTATAACGCACTGGATGAAATGAGAAGATCGGAGAGAGGGCAATTACGTTTTTATTTTATTGGCTCACATTAAGGCTGTATCATAATTTATACGACACACTGCAAACGGGGGTTTTTCTTTTACATAAGGCCGTCAATTCTTACTGAAATTAGCCTTAATCTCCAGTTTAGAATGCAATGCACAATATAAATGCAACGTAGGTTTTCATATTGTTTGTCAATGTTCATATTTTGTAATAATTACCTCCATTTTACACCTATTTTAAGAAGCCTTCTAGTCAAAGAGCAAAATGTTGAATTGTAGGTCCAAAAGCTAATGAAATTCGCCTAATCTAGGAAGACCTGGGCTATTAATCTATAAAGGATTTATTTTGTTTACATTTGTACGTAATTCCCTGTAGTCACTGAAGTTAGCTGAATGGATAAACCAACCAAGAACGATTCCAATCTAGTGACTTATTTACTAGTATCTGCCATATCTGTCACTGCTACCAAAAAAGTGTCTCTTATTCGCGACAAAATACTCGTTAGTATAGAGTTCCTCTTTTATCATTAACTAATTACAGGGCCTGATGCCTGCTGCCTACTGCCTGCTAGTTGTGTGACCGATATGTACCTTCCTTGCACGGCTTTTGCTTCGGCCCTGAAAGGCAACGATTTGTGTGACAGTCTTGTCTCATTGTCACTTAATTTGCTTGAGTGGGCACCGGAAACCCTGTAACGTCAGTTGAGAAACGGTCAGATGATTGATATGTCGATACTTGATCACTGTATGTTTATTTGAGGCTGTCCTGGCGGTTTATTTGCATCACTCGTCAGCACTAGTAGGCCGGAGCCTCCTTCATGTCGGCGTTCTGCGATCTCGCTCTGTTAAACACACCTCTGTCGATAGGACTCCTCTGGACGAGTGATTGGCCCTTCGCAGAGGACCCTACCTAAGAGCACATCATTTACAAGAGACGGACTTTCATGCTCCCGGCGGCATGCGAACCCGCAATCCTAGCAAGCGAGTGACCGTAGACCCACGCCTTAGACCGCGCGACCACCGAGATCGGCTGTCATGGCAGTTAATGTGAAAAAAAAATTGATTTTTCGGGCGTAACCTCACGATTTCCGTCTTCAGACAGGCATCCCCTTCTGAGAGTAGAAGAGACTCTTTTGACCCGAAGATGGAAGTAGTGCGTTTACCCGGAAGACTCTAAATTTCCCCTGGACTGCACGGTGCCACAGAATAGCGTATTCTTTTATTATGTTCAGTTAGAGGTACCTTGAGAGACGACACCGTGTTCTTTTTAAAGGACACATTCGGGAACATTTCTTGATAAGGGTCAATAAAGGACGCAGTAAGATCTGACGTAATGCAGGATTAGCTACACGAGATGCACCGCAGTTATGTAGTGCCCATTAAACATAGGTGTTAATGTGGCTGTTTTGTTCTAGGCATTTATTGGTGAGGTGTCCGATTGGGATCAGTGGTTACTCGGGCAGACGTTTTTCATGGCTTTCCTGAGTGCGTTCAAGTGAATATATGAATACTAGCTTCATAAAATAGGTCAATACAGCCTCTTGAATAGACCGTACTTAATCGTTTATAACAGTGGACATATCTTGTTAAGAGCTGTACAAACTATCTGTTGGAGAAAGAATTAATTATGTTCACCTTATACGACATCAAATAAGTGTGAATAATTGAATGTGTATTTGAACACAGACAGAAAATAGTCAGAAGATTTGTTTCGTCTTATCACGTGAACATAAAAAGAAGCACAATGGAAAATAAAGTGTTTCCTTCCTAAGCCACAACACTTCCAGATATACCCTTAACTAAACCGCAGTGTGTAATGGATATTACAGTCAGGACATAAACTCAGTCTCCCAGAATCTAAGTGCTGAAATGTTGTATGTACAGAAGGGAATACTGAAAGAGAGTTGGTAGGCTGTACGCTTATTTTTGTACGTATAAATCTGATCGAAACGCTACAATTAACTCCACCGTTGGATACTGTCGACATCGCCTTCGCCCAACCGCCAGCAGCACAAAGCCGTCGCGATCGGCAACCCCTTCACGTCCGCAGTCGGCTCAAGCACACAAACGAATTCTTCGCACGGACCTCTCCGTTGTCAGACTAACACAAGCCCTGCAGGAAAGCGGCACTACAATTTCCAATTTTGCCTTCCTTTCCGCTCTCCTTCACTGACTTAGCTTGGTTGCTAGGAGCGAATAGTTTTTCAGTCACTGTAGGCAAGCCGTACTTTTTAGAAAATATGAAATTTCAATATCATGGTCATGAATTCCCTCCATCTTTCTATCCTCAGAACTAACGAATGAGTCACATGCACATAAGCTACTTTCTTTAGATGAATTTTAATATGACGCTCTCATCTACACATCTGTTTTCCAATTGGTCCCTAAACGTCCTATCTTTCACCCAAAACTTTTACCTTTATCACGTCCCTCTTGTGTGCTTCATGTATAAAACAATTTCATTTTTAGTGTAAGCAGCAATTGAAGCAGGAACATGCATTCTAATAAACCATCCCATTTTATATTTAATCATACTTTCATAAAAGTAGATCAGTTTTAAAATCTTATTATATTTTAATATCTCCTCAATATGTTTTATTAACCAAACTTGGTTTCTTGTTTTCAAACACACAGTTCATATAATTGTCATATAAATAAATCCTAATATCTGTAAATAATTAAATACGACACTACTTTGCACAGTGGCTGGCACTGTGATTTATTTCCAACGGTTATTTTTGTATCCCTCAGTTTAGACTATAACGTTTGTTCCTGATAAGAGAATTCGATTAACAAGTCGGTTGACGACTATACACAGCATACGCATGCATGTCAGTTGTTACGTGATCACAGACTGCTACTCTGTCTTCTAGATCAATAGATTAGTTCCAGGCTGTATACCGAACAGCGAAAAGCCCTGCACCACGTCATACTAACCCTAATAACGTTAAGGACTTGTTAAGTACCCATAATTCTCTCTAAGTGGTCGATTACAGCTCTGTAATTTCCGTATAAACGAAGTTTATGTTAGTTTCTCCTTCACTGACTAAGGTCGAAGGGCGGATGCTATAGGAACTCTCCGCTTAGATGTCATATTCTGTGTTTTGTTTTGCGTAAAACATAGGCTGTTTATTGCACAAAAAGTAAATGTACACATTGAGTAAACGTCATCCCATTGGATTGTAACAGGAATTAACAAATTAAGCTGAACATCTCCTCAGGAAAAATAAAGTGACTCATATCAATGTAACAGGCGATCCCAGTGGTCGCGCTCTCTAAGGTGTGGGTCTGCGGCCGCTCGCTTGCTGGGATTGCGTTTTCGAATCCCGCCGGTGTGTGGATGTCTGTCTGTTTGGAGTGTTGTGTGTTGTCAGGTAGAGGTCTGTGCATCGGGCTGATCACTCGTCCAGAGTAGTCCTACCGAATGTTGTGTGTCTGAGTGTGATCGTGAAGCGTCGAATATGAGGAGCCCCTGGCCCACTTGGGGCTGCCGTGCCATGAAAAAGAAATATATTATAATGATGAGGAAAGGATGAACGAGACATGTAGTACGCATTACAGATACGAGAGACATATACTTTAATTGTACAACCAGAATGAACAAAAGAACCACCTGGGAGGTGCAGACGTAAGGGGTAGATTATGTTAAAATTAATCATAAACACTTCTTCCGACTGGTCGGGACCCAGCTCTGATAGCCCCTGAGCAATGCGAGCCAGACTCTTCATACTTTCCCTGCGTCGGCTTCTGTGGTCGTAGGCCTGAGTCCTGGACTGTATAGTCGTTGTCTGTGGATAGACTCCAGTGCAGAATGTAAATGATCTAAAAATGCCACTGAACTTGTGCGTTACTCAAAAGGCATGAGATGACGTCATGAGCTGAGTGATTAGCAGCTTCTGCAGGAGGACTCTGGTTCGTGCTGTTCGTTCGTGAATTTGGTAGGCGGCGTCCATCTAGGAACTATAATGTGATGACGTTTAAGTAACTGTACCGCAAAACACTGTTTTGCGTCAATTTGCGCAATGGATAGAGGTGTATTTTGATGTGAATACATGTCGAGTGCAATGAACACAACGTTTTAGTTTTCAGAAAAGTACACTGAACTTCTAAACTGATTCCAAATAAGCCTGCTGAATTTCAGTGTTATAACAGTCGATATACATATATACAGGGTGTTTCACGACTTGTGGACATTAGTGCAGGAGGTGATTTTCTAGGTCTTTGTGATTAAAAAAAGTTCATATAAACATGTGTCCGATTTTGGACGGTTACGGAGTTATGACCACTTGAAACTTAGAATAGAAGGTAACGATTATTGACAATAAATGGAACAAAATAATAAACCAACATAATATATGATACATTTAAAGTACAAATGTAAAGTTAACTTCATGAAATTAACGTTATTTTAAACTGATCTGTACTTAAAGCTTGTTTTCGAAAATGCCACCGCCGGCCGCAACTCAGGCTGCCGCTCGGTTGTGAACTGCGCGGGTCGCTTGTTGCAGTTTCCACTGGCTGTTTCTGATGCGGTCAGCGGCATCCAAAACGCGACTTGGCAATTCATCTCGCGTTACCACCTTCACACTGTAAACCAGTTCTTTCATCCATCCCCATACACAATAAATTAGTGGGCTTAAGTCTGGAGACCTGGCTGGCCAATTGTGTGGACCGCCACGTCCGATCCATCGCCCAGGGAAACGACAGTTCAGGAAATTTCTAACTTCATGTGAAAATGAGGACGAGCTCCGTCATGTTGGAAATACATACGACCTCGTTTATTTAAAGGCAGATCCTCCAAAAGTCGAGGCAATTCCTCCTGCAGAAATCTGAGGTACGCCTCTCTTGTAAGACGACCTTCCAAGATGAAAGGACCAATCAGCTGATCGTCCAGAACTGCACACCATTCATTGACACTAAAACGTTGTTGAAAGTTGCTTTCCACAGTGGCGTGGGGATTCTCATCTACCCACGCATGAGAGTTATTGTATGTATTATTGACACCGTCGCGATTGAATTGTGATTCGTCAGTAAACAGGCTGTAACGATGCAACTCGCGACTGCCATTGGGCCACTTGCAAAATTCCAGCCTCTCAGCAAAATCGCCAGGTCCGAGATGTTGCAATCGCTGCACGTGGTATGGACAAATGCACTCTGCACGCAGTGTTCTCCACACTCGCGTGTGGGGAACGCGAAGACGTCTCGCAATTCTTCGCTTACTCCCGCGTGAACTGCTCTGTACCATCTGAACAATGCCTTCTTCTTCATCGACGTCTTCATTAACATCACGCTCGGCTGCAATGCGAACGCCGGTAAGTGTACCGGTATCTCACAATGTCTGGTAAACTCGAGTACACATTCTTCGGGTTGGTATTCTACGGTTCGGAAAAAGTTGCTGATATTCAGCTACGGCCTGAACTGAATTACCGTCTCAAAAACCGTACACATAAATCCTATCGGCATACTCTGCAACTGAAAATGTAAATGGCATCGTGAACGTAATAGAGGCACCGAGATGAGAATACGTACGGGACTAACTCTACACTGTCGCTTCTACCGCCCACGCCTCTACGAAACTATCGCCGTACTGTTCTGAACATCAGGTGCCGGCACAGTCACTGTAATGTAAGTGATAGGGGTTTTGAACACGTAGTAGTAGCTCAGTCATGCAGTATACACTGGCCAGGCGAATACCCACCGACCCAGCCTACCCCGCATTCCTTAAATGCCATCTAAGTCTCGTGATACGGAAACAGGACTGTTTGCAGCTGGGTGGGCGAGTCAGGTGGTAAAAATAATGCTTGCAACGCAAACGATAAGCCACCAAGTTGAGTACATCACCCGCCAGCTGGTTCCGTAACGCGGTTCACACGAGGGCGTGTACGGAAATTAAAAAATGCCCATAAATCCGTAACCGTCCAAAATCGGACACATGTTTATATGGACTTTTTTGATCATAATGACCTAGGAAATCACCTCCTGCAGTAATGTCCACAAATCGTGAAACACTCTGTATATACATACATACATATAGTGTGTGTGTGTGTGTGTGTGTGTGTGTGTGTGTGTGTGAAGTTTTATAAGATTTAGTTCCTGGAAGGTACGACAGATAGTTCATTAGATAACAAAGAAGAGAAGTGGATGCATTCCATGTGAGTGGTGATAGCAAAACAGCAGCAGGTACAGTGCCTCATTTGTTACCTAGGTCATTAGAGGCTTTATTTTGTATAAATAATGCTGTTTTGCCTTTACTTAAAACGTAGTTTACGTATCAAATTACCGAGCTGATTTTCTTCTAATCTGTGTCACTCTATGTAAAAACAAGTCTTTAATCTATTACAGTTTAGACTTAATTAACTAACCCGATTGAGCAGTGTCTTTTGAGACGCTGACAGTTTCTCAGACTGTCAAAGGGTGTCCTAAATATTATGTAGACAGAAAGTTCACTCCTATGGTTACCTAAGTCCCGTTCCTGCCTCAAATTAGACCAATTCAGTTCACAGCACCCAATAGTATTTACGTAAGACCCATTGTAATACCCTCGCAACTACGCCTAGGTCGTCCAAGCGTTATATTTTCTAAAGGTATTTATTTTCGAACATCGAAGAGAATATCAAAACCTCAGCGAAAGAGAGTGTAGGTCTGCATGCTTGAAGCAGCATAAACCATTGTTTGATTAAGAATGTTTAGGTTTTTTAGATCAAAGGAAGCAGGCTAAAATGCAGTGGGTACATGATCCAAGTCAAAGCGGTGTTGATAATTTGAACAACGTAAGACGTGAAGCTAGTATACATTTCAAGAACAAAAAGAAGGCATATCTGAAAGCTAACTTTGAGGAACTTGAAACTAACAGTGAGATAAAAAATATTAGGGACTGGTATAGGGGCATCAGTGAATTTAAGAAAGGTTGCCAGCGCAGAACTAATATAGTAAAGGACGAGAAGGGTGATTTGGTTGCAGACTCCCACAGTATTTTGGCTATGTGCAAGGACTATTTCTCCCAGCTATTGTATGTGCATGGGGTTATTGATGTTAGGCATACAGAAATACACACAACAGAACCACTCACTAGTCCCTAAGCCAAGTGCATTTAGGTTTGAGTTGGATATTGAAAAGCTAAAACGTCACAAATCACCAGATATTGATCAAATCCCATCAAAATTGATTAAAGCAGGGGGCAGTACAACTCGCTATGAGGTCCATAAACTTTTTAATCCTATTTGGAATAAGGAGGAATTGCCTGAGGAGTGGAACGAGTTGATCATTGTACCTTTTGATACTAAGGGCGATAAAACAAAATGTAGTAATTATAGAAGCATATCACTTTGCCAAATACATACAAAATTTTATTCAACATCCTGCTGTCAAGGTTTACTCCATATGCAGAGGAAATTATTGGTGATCGTCAGCGTGGATTTCGACGCAACAGGTCAACTACTGATCATATGTTCTGCATTCGTCAAATACTTGAGAAAAAATGGGAATACAAGGAAACAGTGCTTCAGCTCTTTATAAATTTGAAGAAAGCTTATGATATGGTTAGGAGGGAGGTCTTACATAACATACGAATTGAGATTGGGTATCCCCATGAAACAACCGTAACAAATTAAAATTCTATTCAGGAAGTGATTAAGAGCAAATTGAAGTCAGGGAATGCTTGCTATCATTTGGTGCAGAATCTTTTGCCTTCCAAATTGCTAACCAAAAATTTAAAGGTAAAGATATACACGACTATAAATTTGCCTGTTGTTTTGTATGGGTGTGAAACTTGATCGCTCACATTGAGGGGGAAATGTAAGGTGAGGGTATTTGGGAATACAGTGTTGAGAAAAGTTTGGCCTAAGAGGGACGAGGTAAAAAGGGGGTGGAACTGAGTTCTGTCCTGATCCTGCTCGCAAGCAGTCAGCAAAACCTCTATGACACACACCATTGTTGTGTGTACGGTGATGGACTCCTGATGATGGACAGAGGAACTGTCCGAAACATGTAAAGTTCTATTCCAAAAATAAATTTGAGAAATTAGTGCATCTCGTTAGTTTTATTATAAGAACGTGTTGCTAGATTTCTGCCATAGTTCTTTGTGGTTCTTTTACGAATTTAAGGCGTTATGGTATCTAAGACAATAACACGCCAAATGCTAATGAATTACACAGTTATTATCCCGCCCCATGTTTTTAAGTTATCCTTTCTTCTTTTCATGTCAAATGTCATAAAACACATGGATTTATTTCAAGACAGTCTTTTCAGCGGTCCTCATGTGCAAGCTTTCTTTTTAACCTTGCCTCCAGTAAACGTGTATTTCAGCTATGTAGTGGCATCTTAGACGTCGTTTTCTTGTTTATTGATTGTCTTACCTTCAGTTTAGTAATTAATGTATCCTAGCTAATTATTTTGTCTGGACGAAGTGTTTTTCCCCTCATTTTAGAATTCCTGAAGACGATTGTACTACTGCAAGTGTTCGGGGTTACGGAGAAAGTTCTGCCCTTGTTCAGCGATATGTGCACACTTTTTCAAGTAGATAATCTATATTCTTGGACGCCGTGAGTATCGCAGACCAGTTTAAAAAATACATTTCTGGCGCCATCGACATGAGACAAAACGGGATAAAGAACAATGGCAATCCTTGTGACCGGAAAAGGGCAAGATTATTGGTGGTGTTGAAGGGGACTGAAAAGATATTACGCTTCGTTAGACTTATGATGGTACAAATGGGTAGTGCACGGAACAAAGGGATAGGTTACGTACTAATGTCTTGATAAATGAGCACACTTATTTGTGAAATTGTGCGGAAGTAGCTTTGAGTCCATCGTCCTATAATTACAGTTCTGTTTACCGACTGTTTGTGTCCGTGTATCTGTTCATCTGGCCGTTTGAAACTATTCTTGTAGGGGTGCATAATTATAGGAAACTGCGCTCAGACCCACTCACATGTGTTCCATGTTAATGACACACACACACACACACACACACTCCTACATACATAAACTCGACGGTTAACTTCTAAAAGGCAGTACATGCTTACAAATTAAACATTTATTGAGCTAAAATGTGTTCAGAAATGGCTGATGGGATAAAGATAATACAGGCGACTGATCCGCTAACTTTTCAGTGACTTTTATAACTACATTTCAAATATATTTACACGTTAAATAATCGCTGAGAAATCTGAAAGTATAGGTAAGTTGGTTATTCGCAAAGTAAGTACTGTCTGCGCATATCTCTTGCGCATCCTCGAGACTGTCACTTTGCGCATGTGCAGTGACTTCCCCTATCAATTGAGAAGCCACAGACGCCATTTCGTGAAATTCATGTTATGTTTATGTTTGTTCCTGTGCGTTAAACATGTTTAAGACAATTGAAGGGGCCGCCGACTGTGAAATACGGTCTGTGATTCATTTTTTGAACGCTAGGAATGTGCGACCAAGTGAGATTCATCACCAGATCTGTCAAGTTTATGGTGACAATGCGATGAGTGATGGCATGGTTAGGAAATGGGTTCGGATGTTCAATGAAGGGCGAGAGAACTTGCACGATGAGGCGCGAAGTGGGCGTCCATCTTTGCTGAATGATGATTTGGTGCGTAAGGTCAACGAAAGAGTGCGTGACGACAGACGTTTCACAATTTCTGATCTGTCCCTGAACTTTCCTCAGATTTCAAGGACTCTACTCTATGACATGGTCAGTAGTCATTTGGGTTGCAGGCGGCCGCATTCTATGAGGAGGGTATACAAAAACTTGTGCCCCGCTACGGTAAGTGCCTCAATAATGGCGGCGAATATGTGAAAAAATAATTTGAAGGAAGTAGAATCTGATAACAATAAAATTTTTACGAAATCTTACTCGATTTTGTTTACAGAGAAACGGTTCTTACTTTCTGAATAAGCCTTATACTTTACATTCAGGCCTTTCGCCTCTGTTGCATTTCTTATGAAGCTTGTTGTGCTGTAGGTGTGATGTAAAGGAAAGATTGTTTGAATTCACAGCCAAATATTGAGACATAATAAGTGCGGCAGAGAAGAAAGTACGTAACATGTTTGTTCACTCATTAATTATATCAAATTTTCACGCCGTCTGATTATTAAAATTAATGTTGTAAACAAGTAATTACCTTTCGGGGTTAGGATGGCCCCCGTCAGCAGGCTTTCTTCATAGACGTCACATGTTATTACATAATTATAAACATTGTACTGTTATAAAAATTAATTTCTAACACTAAAACACAAAGTTCCCCAGACAGATTAGAAACTATGTCCGAGCACATGTCACTACGCAGCTAATGGGTAATGTTCTTTGTAAAGTTATTTATTGACATTTGATACAGTTTAGTCATTAAACGCCTAGTAAGGTGTGAGTGGAAGTTGCTTGTAAACTGTATTATGAATGTTATTTGTTTACTGTTTTGACTTAACCTGCATTACAGAACAATAAAAGCGACTATCGTAACCGTAGGAAACAGTCGCCTGAAGATTATCAAGTGGTGTTAGTAACTGTGTAATAATATTACGTTTTAGAAGAGAGCCTGAAGGCGGAGTACCGATCGTGCCCCCGAAAATAAGTGTTGTAATTATCACATTAATTTGTAAAACTAGACGATGGAAAAGTCACATAATCAAGGCTATAGTTATGACACAACTTCTACAGAACTTAATATAATTATGTAACAACTTATAGCTTGTTCCATATTTCAGAGAAATCATCCATTCATCCAAGTTAAGATGACCTTCCATTTAGTTGACCGGTAGGCATGCTGTATATTTTAAAGTTATATAGTTTGGATGTTGATTCTATTTTACTTTTAAGGCTTTTGGAAACAATATGATTAAGTCCTTATGACGTGTTCACACCACTCTCTTTTCATCATTAAGGTTTGTTCAAACAACACTGATTTCAACCTTAAGGTGTGTTTACACAGAACTCTATTCATCCTTATAGTGTGTTTACGCAAATCTCTTCTTATCCCTGCAATATGTTTCCACAAATTTCTTGTCATCCTAACGATGTGTTGATACAAATCTCTTCTCATCCCTGTAGTATGTTTACACAAATCTCTTCTCATCCCTGTAGTATGTTTACACAAATCTCTTCTCATCCTTACAGTGTATTTACACAAATCTCTTCTCGTCCTTACAGTGTGTTAACACAAATCTCTTCCCATTCCTGCAGTGTGTTTACACAAATCTCTTCTCATCCTTACGGTTTATTTACACAAATTATTTTACCCTTAACATATATTCACACCAATCTCTTTTCCGATGTTCTGTGTCGTTAGTAATATAGTCCTAGACTATTTATGTCCTGCTGTTTAATATCGTGATTAGCGTATTAGTGTATTGAGGTTTGTTGTATTTAATTATTGTTGTTTCGTGTCGTTAATTGTATATATTTTTCAACGTTAAACACTGGCTGAAGGATGGATGTTGAGGACTCAGAATGTTGTTCAGTGTGATGTGTTGCCAAATGTCGAACGTGTTTAGAGATAATGCACAACATCCTCAACATCTAGGTGAAATGCACATTTCGAAGACCATTAGTGTTTCGAACGCAATAAAACAAACATTTCCTAAATTAGAAACTAAAATACAAAGTCTCATCTGAACACGTATGTATACTTTAGATTGGTCTGACTACCCCTCGTGTACCAATTAGGGTAGCAAATGCGCGAATGAACGTGTAAATATGGAAAACGAGCCACACACACACACACACACACACACACACACACATATATATATATATATATTTAAACTGTACGCCCCAATATAACGTTGCTCTCTGTCGTTCCAACGAACTACAGGGATCGGAGTCAAAGAGTCTGCAAAGCTTTACTTGGAAGTGGTTCAGGTAAAGATGTATGATTACGCCTGTCCGAAATAGTAGTAAGCTTCAAAGTGAAGAGCTTCTGTGGGATATGATGGAAAGAGAGATATGGAGCGAGGAGGACATTTTATGACTAAAAACAGGGAAGCAAAATGAAAACTTTTTATATATGATGATAAATAAAAAAGCATTTTGATACCACATTAATTATAGGACAATATATATAGGCCTATGTACACTATATGCGTATATATATATATATATATATATATACTTGCCATGTTTATGTGAGTTCGTAAATGGCTCGGAAGCTGAAAAGGAAATAAATTATTGCATATCTGTGTCATTGTATGTATGTATGTATTTATGTGTATGTATGTATGTATGTATTTATGTGTATGTATGTATGTATGTATGTACGTATTTATGTGTGTAGGTATACATATTTGTACGTATATCCTGTGTTATCATTCTGATTTTCATTTTTAAAATCAGCACCTACGTAATATCTTGAGTGCCGTCCAGTAGCTGGAAATTCAGAGACCACTCTATTACATTGTATGTTCTTATAACAGGTCAAATTATTTGATGTAGTTTCTTATTACTGTTTCTTCAATCCTTTAAAGCCTGAGAATAACTGCTATGGCTGAGGACCACAGATTTTCAGAAATCCTGGCCCCACCTCAATATTGTGGTCTTGAAAAGGGTGACATGAGGCTTGTTCCTTGCTGAGAACCCACCAAAATTAGGTGCCACCATACAGTATATAGTCGCCCGGGGAACCTGGCGCCCTGGAATTGTGGTGAGCTCCTTTGCTAATTACTTGCACATTGTCACATTTTGTTAGTTTAGAGTCACACAAATATCTTACATTTTTCTCGGTAGTTGCTGTACTGAATTGAGTTGTGACGGGAAGCAAATTTGTCGGGTTGCACGTCCTTGCATACGCACCTTGTACCCACGGAGATTGTCGACAACGCACGCCAGAAGAGCATCCCTGCCCACGCTTACGGTCACGTTAGGGATGGGTTCTGCGAACCTCGGGTACAGTCCTTCTGAAACAAAGGTGCAGTTGTCACTAATTGGATTACAGCATTGTCATAACGTCGAAGAGTTAGTGACAGGCAAAAACACGTTGCAGTTAATTAACGGGACCAGTTGTTTTGAAATAAATACCCCACTCCGCTCTTCTCCCTTGAGATGGGCTCGCTCTTTTGAAGAGGTACACGGTCGGAGAATCTGAGAATGGTAAATGGTGGTTTGTATGGGAAGCAGAGGTTAGTTTGCTCACGACCGTGTATACCGGCTTTGATTACGATTTGAGCTATTATCTGCACACACATCCATAAAATAGTGTCTGACAGCTTATCAGACGACATTCAACTTCGGATGTATATTCCACTATTTGGGATGTTAAACAAATGACATAACTCAGTCCGCATTCCACATGTTACCTGTTGCGAAAAAACAGCTAGAAAGTTTTTAATGTTTTAGTGTTTTATTAAATAAACTCATGCATCGGCATACACACCACATCAAAGTAAGTGTTTTAATGATTTTAGAAACACCACTTCAGATTGAAGTGTTTTAGTGACTCTAGAAACGCCACTTCAAAGTGATGTGTTTTAGTGACTTTAAAAACACCACTTCAGATTGAAGTGTTTTAGTGACTTTAGAAACGCCACTTCAAAGTGAAGTGTTTTAGTGACTTAGAAACGCCACTTCAAAGTGAAATGTTTTAGTGACTTTAGAAACGTCACATCAAAGTGACATGTTATGGGAATGGGTTTTTTGCTATTATTTACCACAAATGATCTTCGTGAAATATGGAAAATTAAGCGTCAGTGAGATGTCCGCATTTTGCCGAACCTTTTGGCTAGTTAATTTACCGAAATTTGAAAATTTAAATATGTGTCTCGCTGAAGAGTGCGTCGACGTGCGCCGAAACGCGTAGGAGAATGCAGTGTAACGTGTTATGTGTAATAGGTGCATTATAGGGTGGTCAGATGAAGACAGGTTATAAGATTACGTAACAGTTTATGTTCATTTCGTGTCCACCTCTAAATTTTAAAGACAAAAATGAGTTCGTACCACTCAGTAAACACCCTCCGACTATATGACTTGTATAAAAATCAGTCTATCAATGCTGTGTGGGGAAATAATCGCTGCTTGTTCTCAGAGCACATAAATGCTTTACTCTATGGATAAAATGTAGAACTTCTTATTTTCAGTCTGGTGACATTAATCATTTCGCCTTCAAGGCTTATCAGAAACAGAAAGAAAACACACGTTTTAGGAGAACACGTACATAGGGACCTTAAGGACTTTTCAAGAGTATTTTGAACATTTTACTGAACCGTTTTTACGATTCTTCAGTAACAATTTGGCCTTTGATTTCTCTTGAAGATTTAGCGTATCGTCAACAGTAACATTTAACAAAAGTGTTAAACACAAATACTATTCAGCAGTCATTTTAAGACAAGTACGAATCGTGTTCTATTCAGTTCAGATGAATGTATTTTGTATTTGAATATATTCGCATGTTGAAAATATATCCATTGACTTTGATCTGTACATTAGTATTTGAAAGGAATGTCTTTGTAAATTTCACAGTACTGATTAACCACAATTCTAAGGACAGTGTTGAAGGAGAGGAATTGAACATAATCCGATTGCCATCTTCTAACTCTTGGTTCAAAGGATTTATAATTTTTACTCAAAGCTCTCAGATGAAAAGGCTTCTGACTTCATCAAAACCACAAAGCAACCACGCTCAATATTTCGTCAGGCAATGCATTACACAGGTTATCGCCTTTTCATGTTCACTACACGAACGACCGAAACAAAAATGATGAAGCAGCTCTGTCTACACGATCACCCTTTGTAACTATGTTGTCCCGACGTGCTCAGTCTGGTAGGTGGTCCTCTTTCGGGAAACGGGTGTGGTTCACTGAATCACATATATTTTTAATTATTTCTTTTTAATTTTTGTTTTATTTATTCAATTTATTTTTTATAAAATGAAAAAAGTCGTGCTCTATCAAGTTAAACAACTAAACAATATTTTATTAAAATAACACAGTCACTTGTACTCCCTCACTCACACCTCCCGTACGCGACTGACTTCCTTACTGGACTGCTAGCGTCCGTTATCAGCTCCTAACCGTTTCGGCGTTTAAATCTCTCCTCTCCTACCTCTGACCAACGGTTCTGAATA
>Ga0123354_10002257_pt1 | contig 25163 bp, 14 predicted proteins | sample TergutLab28metaG_2_FD_97872 | JGI IMG/M metagenome (GOLD analysis project Ga0123354, IMG submission 97872) | Labiotermes labralis P4 segment gut microbial communities from Petit-Saut dam, French Guiana - Lab288 P4 | ecosystem: Host-associated > Arthropoda: Insects > Digestive system > Gut ...
ACGAGACGGCCACCTGATGATGATCACATTTGCTCGAAACATGTAGAGGCTTGAAATAAACATATTGTAAAACAAAAATTTTGTGCATCAAGTTGGTTAATTACTGAGATAAATATAATGAGATGCACGGTCAGCAAAACGTCAAAAGGAGTATTATTACTTTTCCGGATTTGGGATTCGCCGCGGTGCTACTTGTTCTGCACGAAACATTAAATTCAACGTGACACAATAAGCTTATCCGAACGTTTCTAGTTCCTACGTACACTTCTGCCCCGTACATTATAGTGCACTTCAAACTCAACTTATCCTTAAATTAAGAGACCATAAGTCACAGTAATAATTCAGAACAACTGCAAATCTGTCGTTTTACGTGTGATGTCTCAACACTTCAGTCTGATACGGAAATGGTAGTAATTAAAAGTTGAGAAATGAAGGAATATATTAAAATGTTAGAAGATTTTATTTATGTAGTGCTTTATTCTTTTCCTTGGATTTAAGTTGGCAGCATTGTTTTTACGCAGGATTACATTTGAATTTTGTCAAAGTTCTAGGTTGAAGAAATCGAACGAGATGCACCAGTTTGCAGATATTAATTTACTGCTAAATTACTCTACATATTTCGGGTGTCCATCGCGCCCATCATCAGGAGTACATAAAACTGCAGTTGCAGCCTCTGGTACAGATCATACTATTTCGATTTCTTGAACCTAGAATTACGATGCACGGAACCATGAATATAAAATTTGTCGAAGTTATCAAGTTCAAAACGTGGAACCTCCTGATACTTTTCGCTTTCGTGTTACAGGCATCCTAAATTTCGAAATTGTCCGTAATTGAGGTGGAATGACATTGTTCAGGGAAACGAATATATATTATTTAGGGCAATATTTTCACTTCAATTAGTATATTCAATTTTCTGTCTATCCAGCATCAAAATGCAAGCAACGTAATACCTGCATTATATGATAAATATACCACATCAATTCGAGGTGAAATAAAGCAGTTATTAAAAACGTAGTGTTTTGTGTCAATTTGTACTCTCTACTTCTCTCGGTTGGTTGTATAATTCATGTGCAGTATGTTAACTCTATGTGTACACCTCGACCGCTTCAAGTATCACTGGATTGCATAATTTTTCCTCGTATTATTCTTTGGCAAGTTTAAGTTATATAACGTAGATGTTCCAAAGCAAAATGCTTTGCAATTCAGAAAATTGTAACCAGTATATAAATATGTAGATATTTAGCTATAATGTAACGAGTACTCCACCCACAACAACTAACATTATCGAAGAATACATTTTTTAAATTTTAATTTCAATTAGTATTTAATATAAATAAATGGTTTTTAATTTCAATCTAACATTTTTTTCATACATAAGTGACTTTTAAATTTTAAACTGAACATTTTAAATAAATGTATATGTACATATTTCACAGTGTGAAACATTAAATGTGGCCTACTTGCGCTGAACACCATAACAACTTGCATTTCATATGGCGTTATGATGAACGGAACATCCATGAATATATATGCAGTGTTGCAGAGTAGCCTGCAACACGGACACTATCCTAACCCAACCGCACCAAATCTCCAACACACAGCGAACCAAGAACAAAATGACCAATGTGGTAATTCAACAGCACAGTCGCAAGTTCCTGATGATGGATATATTAATGTCCGAAACATTTTGAGTACATAACAAGTGAAATAAAGTAGCAAGTTCCATCAAGTTGGCCTTTCATTCTTCAGCTATAACAAAGATGCACGGTCATATAAACATAAGATTCACTGACTGATAATGTTTCAGTTAGCACCGAAATATGCTGGAGAATAATGATAAAAATAATAAGTATGTACATTTACCTGATATTTGTACTTTATTGGTGCTACATAAACATTTTTCCACCTAAATGTTTACCTGCGGCAGAAAAACAACTTTAGCAGCAAAAATTTGCACAATATAAAATAACACCCCACAAGAAGCTGACTGCAATAATGTTTACTTACATGAGGTTCAGATCTGATAATTATTTAAAAAATACATATGAGGAATCAACGGAATGGACTACAAATAGCAAATATTCTAAAAATATGGAAAAACCTTAAGTACAATAATTTTATACTCTTTGCAGGTCTTTCCTAAGTTAGGGAGGAGAAAAGACAAAAGCCCTGTCATTGTTCCCACACGAGTCTTGCGGGCTATAAGCCCACCCAAGCCCTCCCAAACCCCTTAAAAATATTCAGAATTTACTGTGCCGCATTGGCCCAATTGCATAACAAATAGAATATAAAGCAAGCCCACTTTCAGAATATATGGTAAGAATATAAATAGGTCTTGCAGCCTTTAATATAAGTAAGTAACACAAAAGAACACCAACTGTATTCTTGCAACAGACTGTGGCACTGTAATGTAACATAAATGTCACAACAAACCACTTCTACTAACATAAATTAATTTCTTTCTTCAATGGGACACGCGTAAAAAGCCTTTTTTTGCATAGTCGTCGCCACAGCATCGCGGTAAATTTTGTTTCTGGGTTAGTGTGAGCTGCGATATATACAAAATATATAACAACCTTGTATTTAGCCGAAACTAACTTTATGTGCAGTATATCCATTAAAGGTGGGCCTGGTAGCTCAGTCGGTATAGCGACTGAGCTACGGGTTGGACGATCCGGGATCGAATCCCAGTGGGGACGAGATTTTCTGCCCGTCCAGACCGGCCCTGGGGCCCTCCCAGCCTCCTGTAAAATGGGTACGGGGTCTTTCCCGGGGGTAAAGTGCGGCCGGGACGTGCTGCTGACCACTCACCCCCTTCTACTGTCGCGGTCATGGAAGAGTAGAGCTATACCTCTACCCAACCTCTGGGCCACACCGGGCCTGTAACAGGATCATTTTTATATCCATTAAAGCATGCAAAGAAGACTTTAGTACGTGGCTGAAGCTCATGGTTGACGGATATCTTATTGAAGACGTCAGGTCATGACAACAAACCTTTGAAGAGCAAATATACAAATTTATAGTCCTGTAAGTACGCAAAATACCGTAAGAAAAAAACAAATGCCAACTACTTTTTGGAAAATAATTCGTGTGTAGCCACATTTGAATAAGAAAATTTTAAATCAAAGTCCCAATGAAACACATCGCTGAGAAAGAAGAAAACTCCGCTTCTTTCGCGTTTCCAACGTCGCCTTTCTAGGACAAGTAACTGTTAAATATATATAGCTAAAGGGTGCAATCCGCACTTTTTAAGTAATGTGATTGCGAATGCAAAAAACATAAGAAAAAATGCTTGTATATTGAAACCTCCAAATGCTAGTCTCCTACTTACACATCTGTAAGCGACTAGCGATGTCCAAGCGAAGTAGTACTACAGTTGTCACCTTGTTTCATCTCTGAACCTAGATACACGTCTCATAAAATTCAGCGTGATTAAGTCTACTTTGTGTTTAACTTCGGCAGACATATTTTTTTCCTTTGCTCAATACGTAACTCACATGGATGAAAATACTTCATGGAAGGCACGCCAAAACAAATGAAAAGAAACCATGAATGACCGAAATTGCAACGAATGCTGTACTCGTAAATTATTCCCGGGTTAGGAATTCGAAAAATTTTGGGGGGATTTTTTCTTCCTGGCATGACACGGGATTTTTAACTGCCTTCTGTTTAAGATATGTCAGAGAAGACATATGCAGACGCACGAGAGTAATCAATCACAATTTGCATCTGATCTGCGCGATCATATTCTGGGAACATCACACACAATTACACTAATATCATCGGCCGCTCAAGTGAATACGCAATTTGGAACGGTAGGTTGTGTGTGTTATTACACCCACAGTCTCTCTGGGTTAAGCGTTTCTATACGGAAAATCACACACTCCCTTCTAATAGGCTACAACTCTAATTATATCATGTTTGATAGTCTATAATACCTAGAGCATAAACCTCGTGAAACATTGCTTGAAATGACCACACTTCTCTTCGATTGAAATCACGTCAAAATGCGAAATCATACAAAATAAAAAATTATTCTCTTGTACTAGTAAGTGTGTGTGTGTGTGTGTGTGTGTGTGTGTATGAAAACCAAACGACAAAAAGGAACAATTGCTTGGTCGATTCTGAACATCCGTCCATGCGTGTCTCTGACGCTGCGAAACAACTTTCGACTCCAAAAAGGAATTCTCTATCGATACGGATAAAAAAGAAAGGAAATCGTGATCGATTGTAAATCAGTTGCTACGATACGGAGAAAACACTTTCAATTATACAAAATAAGGAAGGTCAGTACCGATAGTAAATCTGCTGCTAAAGTAAAGAGGAATCTGAAAGTTGTAATGTTATTCATGTCCGTGCATTGATGAACAATCCACACAATAAAAATAACAAATGGAACAATCTTAAAATTACACTTTTTACACACATTGTTACATACCTCCGACATAATTCGATCTCTCTTGATTATCCTCCGAGAGATACTGAATTCTTATAACTGTGTACATATTTGCCTGTTGGCATTAACAGTCTTAATGTTATGCATGTCCGCGCGTTAGCAAACAATTTATACCATAAAACCAACAAATGCATTCTTGTAATAAAACCAATTAGATGCACTAATTTCTCAAATTTATATTTGGAATAAAACTCTACATGATTCGGACAGTTCCTCTGTCCACCATCAGGCGTTTTTCACTGTACGCACAACAATTGTATATGTCATACAGGTTTGCCGAGAGCTTGCGAGCAGGATCAGCACGGAACTGCAGTTCGGTCCTGATCCTGCTCGCAAGCTGTCAGCAAATCCAGTATGACATATACTATTGCTGTGTGTACAGTGAAAAACTCCTGATGATGGACAGAGGAACTGTCTGAAGTATGTAGAGTTTTATTCCAAAAATAAATTTGAGAAATTAGTGCATCTAGTTACTTTTATTACAAGAATACATCACGATGCACGGTCATCTGAACATCAAATTCAACAAATGCACTGGTGTGAATATTACGCTTTTTTACATACAGTTTGTCGTAACTCAGGCACGTTTCGATCTCTCTTGATCAGCCTTCTCCTGAGGCTGATCAAGGAGATCGAAACGTGTCGAAGTTATGACAAACGGTGTGTAAAAACTGTAATTTTAACATTGGTGCACATGTTGGTTTTATCGTGTAAGTTGAAATCTTACAGTGTGTATTGTGTGAAATGTGGAAGGAAAATTTAAAATACATTTTCAGGATTTTCTTTAAAGACATTCAGGAAACTTGGGGACAATAACAGAGCGAGTGCACAGGATCCTACCTTGTTTAAATAACCATCAGCATCAAAAAAAAATTTACAGTGCAGAAAATGGAGTTCGTTCGGTGTATTGGGAATCGCTGTTTGTTTAAACCTTCAGGAAAATAAACAGGCTACATACTTTACTTCGAGATGGTGATCTAAGAACAAAATTCAGTACTTTACGATTCCTTTAAGGAATACGAAGACATGATGCGCCTCAAAAAAATGGCCTTCTATTTCCTTCCATAATCATTTGTTTCTCTCTGTCCGTATTCTATTGCAATTACCAAGAATAAACTCCCCAGTCGCCATTACAAATCAAGGTGGAGACTTGCACACTGCCAAATACAGTCAGTGCCATTAAATCTGGTCTCCGTACTTAGGAATAAATACACACGATCATTTTATGCTTTTTTTTAAGAACCCCTAATGTGAAAAATTGCCCATTAGGTTGCGAATAATTTTGAATGTCATTAAAATCTGAGAGGCGAATCAACTGTCTCTGCATGTCGAATGCACAACAAAACAATCTGCAAAACACACACAAAAAGTACCTTGTACTAAAACGCATCACTAATGAACAAAGGAAAGGCTCTCATTTGGAAAACCACGCAATTCTTTATGATAAAAACTTCCTTTTAAATTTACGGGATCGATTCTTTAATTAGAGCTTAAGAAATTTTCACAGTACAGTGCGAATATTAAACATGTATCAGTTTGTATGCTTTACTATTAATGTTTAATTATCAGCTCATTTAGGTACAAAAGACTATATGTTAAAAAAATGAAATAATTCTAGCCATTTCATTTAAATACTTCCTTACATAGGGCCATACACTTTAAAGACTAAATTGATAAACTGGGCACAAAGATATACCACATTCATTCATAGCACAAAAAGTGTCTGAATAGGTCTACTCTACAGACTTAATGATAAAATATATAATCCGATATGAACAGACCATATAAATATAAGCCGATCCCGATGGCCGTGCGGTCTGAGGAGTAGGTCTGCATCCCTTCGACAGCAGGGATCGCGGGTTCGAATACCACTGAGGACATGTCTGTCCGTCTCTTGTTCTTACTGTATTTTGTGGGTACAGCCTCTGCAACAAGCTGATAACGCGTTCATAGAAGTCCCACTGGATGTGTGTGTGTGCGTGTGTGTGTGTGTCTAATTGTGTGTGATCTAGATACCTCAAAAAAAAGGAAATCTGGCCCCAGATAAGCGGTAGATCTACAAAAATGGAAAGGAGTACAACGTCTATAATATTTCATTCCTACCATCTCTAAATGTGAGGCAGGATAGCTTTCTTAATTCATTACGTTGTGGTGGAATGGCTTTCGATTTCCAGAAGAGAATTTCGTGTTTGCCACCACTCCCATACCTCATCTGGAATCAAACACCTCCACGAGTAATGACAGGTCAGAGGGTAAAGTTTAAAAAGTTTGGAAACATCCCGGAATTAATAACATGGATAAGATGAATAGGATACAGTACACACACTTCTCCATACCCCACTGACGCAGTGCAAATTTGTAACACGTTTACCGGGCGTCGTAGGCGACTGTCTCCGTCGTCGGCGTACTGAAAATGTACGTGACGTCACTCCGTAGACCGCATTTTCATCAACACCGTTGCGCCCAACGTGGGTGCTTGATTAACTTCAGTTACGCTTTGTTCAAACTAAAAAATATGCATGAAAATCTTAATTCTGCACTATTTTCCATATCACTAATCGGATTTGAATAAAACTCGTTACATCAAGTTTCTATAAAAGTTTACTGAGTGATTGTGAGTTTCATGAATTTGAGCGCACAAAACCCACATCTTACCGAAGGGTGTAAATGAACTTCTAAAGGTGGGTCCACACTTGTAACGTTACCGCGTAACGTAACACCGTATCGTGACAGTGTGAACGGGGCTCGTGACCGCGTAACGTATCAAAAGTTGGTTACGCGGTCACATTACGGGCTTGTTCGGTGCGCTGTCGGTATTTGGCTGTCACATCAAAGGGATGATACGGTTACGGCCGGAGCAGGTCTGGACGTGCAGCGTCACGCTGCACGTCCACACTTGCTGTCACGATACGGTGTGGACTCACCTTAAGAGTATTTTCCACATAAAGAATGCCTTGGTAGAGACCCTGTTCTATGTAGCGGATCAGACCATTCGCAGTCCGGTTCTATCCACTCTTCAGTTTCTGTTCTTTCACTTGTCGATTTTTCTAACCTTTCCACAACAACTTATGTTTGTAATTGTTGAGTGCTAGCCCTTTTGATTTCAGGGCTGTGTAAAATTCTGCAAAGTGAGAGACTTAAAATCGACGACCATTTTGAAACAGCAATACAACTTTAATCAAATATCAATAAATTAACTCCCTTCGAACGAGGACAACAGAAGCTCATCCTGCGGTATAGTCACAAAAGATATGGTATGCGTGCAGTCAAAACACAACTATTTTTAATATAAGCTAACGGTGGTACACTAGCTGTTAACAGCTACATGTTTCGGCCTCTATATTGGCCATCATCAGGTTGTACTACTTGCTATAAGTTAGCTATACAATATATATAGTGTATGTTATTGACGACGAGATCTCGTTTATCATATCCTGTAACCTGGATTCAGGTTAAACCTAGTAGTTACCTTCATATATACAACAGTATGTTATACTGAGTCGCCATGGAGGCAAATTTACCGATGATGTACATTAGGTCCTATAAGGTTTATTTGCGGCGGGGTACTGGTGGGTTATGGAGAGATATACAGTCTTCATGTAGGTGGTAGCCAGGTGTGCCCTGGTGGTAAGTTCGTGGAAGTATATCCAGGAGGGAAACTCTATGGATGGGGTGTGGCTTGTGGCTGTGGGCGGTGCGTTGTAGATCCCTTTGTGCAGACGGGTTTACTTCAAGTTGTGTGCCTCTAATGCATTACTGTTAGGGAAGACATCTTGTTGTGGGCTAGTTATGTGATCTGCGGAATAGAAATTAGATGGTGTATTGGCCTTAGGAATGAAGATCAATGCAGGTGTCATGTAACCTAACGTAGAAATAGTTCTTACGGGTAGGCAGAAGCAGCTTCGATCGCTGTTATTGCTGGTGTATATCGTGGCTGACACTTAATAATAGAATCAATTGTAACTATTGTAACTGGACACTTAGCAGTACTCGTGTAATTAGTGTGAATAGCTGGCATGTGCGTGTGCGCTGGTTCCTGGAGACGGCCTGTTTTCTATGTGAATGTAATGATATTACGTAGTTTAACAAGCACTCGCTTATCACTCTTGGGATTCAACCTTGTAGAAGATCACGATTTTGATTAGTTTAGCACGTGGAGCCGGGCAGTGTGTGTGGTAATTCTTTGGGTCGGCCTTGTTTCTTATGTGGATGTAGTGGCTTGTGTTGGAGTATTGGGAAATTGACCGCTTGAGGGATGTGGTGGGTGAATGGGGGTTGGCAAAGATCGCGTTGAGAAATATAGTGTGGCTGTCATTCAGCCGGTTGTTGGAGTCGTGTTCAACGTGAATGTAAAATCTTTTTATCGTGTTGAGGTACGCGCCCTTCTTATGGTAACGGAATATCTGCATAGAGTTGTTGATAGTACCGAAGGAATGGGCATGTTCATTAAGATGGTGCGCAAATCTGGAAGTGTGGCTGTTCTTTAAGAATGCATGCTTATGTTCGTTGTAACGTATTGTGAAACGTCTTCCGGTTTGTCCTACATATGACTTCCTACAGTCAGGACATGTTAATTTGTATACCCCGAATAATGATAATTTTTCTGATATCTGGTTTCTGTGCATTAGAAGATTATGTATGGTGTTATCGGTACGGTATGCTATTCTGAGGTCTGTACTTATGAACAGGTTGGTGATGTATGTAGTTTCTTTTCTTACGTAAGTGAAGGTGGCCCATTTGTGCTAAGGCGACTGTGACATTTGTAATTGCCTAGAAGTACGGTAGGTAGGTTTCTTTGGATTGATTAGGAAGGAGTTATTGTAGAGGATGCTGCGGATGATGTTCTCTTCTTATCGGTATTCTTCGTCATGTAACTGATAGGAGTTTAGCCTAAAGTACAAAAATTAAATTTAAATGTATTTGTGTTGTGAAGGGTGATTGGATGTGTACGGGATGATGGTGTCTGGGAATGTGGGTTTTCTGTAGATGGAGGTTTTCCAGTTGGTGGGTGTCCTGTGGATGGATGTGTCCAAATAATTTAGAGTATTGTTTGCCTCCACTTCTGCGGTATGGAATCTCCGATCGGTGGAGAGGGGTGGAGATAGTTTGTAAATATTCCACAAATCTTGCAAAGAAGTTTAATTACCTTAGTACAGGTTCCTTGAAACGTTTTGTATCTTCAGTATAGATTATTTTTCCGCAGGAAAATGCCAAATCTTGTCCTTCAAACAAGAAACGGCAGACATCTTATCAGGAAAGACTATTTCGCATCTCATTAAACTTCATATAGTTTGGGCATGAAACAACAATCTTGTCAAATCACGTACGATTCTGACAATGACTGAAAAGTATTTATTAAAACAATATTAAATAATTTTGGCTTTGCATTGTAAGTTCTCTGTTGAAGTAGGCAGATTTTGGAAAAAATTACTCTCGTACATTTTGCGTTCTCTGCTGTGGCGCGCACGTCCTATAAATCCGAGTGACGTATCATTACAGTGGTCACGACTTGTGCGGGCTCTAGCAAATTGGAGGCTCTCAAATGGAGCCGAACGAAATTAAAGTAGAAGTCGGCATTCCTGCTCGTGGATGCAATACTGATGAGAGTGGCTGCTGCTGTGGCTGCCGGCTGCGGACAGAAATCTACCTGCAATCCGGCAGGAAATTATGTGACTTTCTGTACAAGAATTCTGAGAAAAGATTTCTTTCAATAATAAGAATTCAAAGATAATTCTTTGTCCAAACAATGTATTAATGTTTTAAGAATAATTATTCATATTTATGTGAAGCTGCAGTTAATATACATGTATCTAATAACATATTCTCAGGCAGACAGCCGTGTAGGTTGTGAAAGCTTGGCTTCACGTTAAGCCGAACACAGTAGCCGATAATTAGCACAATAAACCAATTGCACAGCCATCGATAGACAACCTAGGCCAAGTTCATCGATTTCTTGACTCCACCCACTAAACGGGCCGGCTCGCCCTACATCCCGAGTCCAGCCGGACAGAGGTATATATATTGGACAGCAGGATACTAAGTCATCAGCAGGTGCTTTAATCCAAGTGCCTGCACATTGCTACCCGTACACCTTGGTACGCTGGTAAAAGGCTAATTCACGAGGATTTGTGAGTTATATTTTTGCAAACCACATCAGATCTCTAAGCGAGAGATTCGACTCAAAGTCACCTGGTGTTGGAAATACCTTATATCGGCAGCTCGGCAGATACCTGCGCTGACCGAGGGTTGACCCAGGTTTACCAAAGCGTCCCAAGGTAGACCGGGATCGACAGACTTGTCGAGGATAACCGTCAAAGTGTAGCTATGTCGACACTATGTATTGTGCCCAGCTGGCACTTTGCTACCACCCTGACTGCGGTTTTTGCATGTTGTTTCTCCTCAGTTGTAAGAAAAATGCCAGGGTATAACACACAAAGACGAGGCACAGGCCGCACTCTCCTCTGGCATAGCAGGATCACATAAGTGCCTGATTTTCGCTGCGAGTCTAACCTTAGATATGACCAATTTCGGTTCAAATCCCAGAAAGCCTTACAGCCAAATATTCGCCGCAGCCTACTGCCTCTTGAGCAATGGTTTTTAGTTTTTTCACATTGAGATCTTAAAACGCGACGGGAAACTCGTTAGCGTAAGCACAATGCCAGTCATAGTTTAAGGTGTCCGTTACTGAGAACAGAGAAGTGGTAAAACGCAGGAATGGCTAAAGAAACTCAGGGACGTCGACCTGCTTTCAGTTAGCTCTGTGGTTTGTTGGTTAGTTGGTTGATTTTTTGGTTGGTTGGTTGGTTAAGTCATCAGTAGCACCCTGAAGATGGGGAAGGAGTCAGTCCCTGAAACGATGGAGAAATTTCACAATTTGACGCGGCTGTCTGCCCGAGAAGACTTTATTGAAGTCTGTCGCCGCGAAAGCTTCAAGGCATATAATAGAGCTATATACTCGGTTTTTATTAAAAATAGAGGCGACAATCTTCACTGGAGAGAACACACAAAACGGACGGAGTAACACATCCCAAGGCAGCCCTCAATAACCAGCATACAGGATGAAGAGGGCCAAGTGTTCCACGAAGAAATGGACATGAAACTTGAAGGCTTCTAATGGGGTAAGTCCGGACAGTAGTAGAAGAACAAAAAGATTGCTCAAAATCGAATTTTGCCTGCTTAAAGTATTTCTTTTGCATTTCATACACGTTTATTTCTTCCTTCATTTCAGTGTCCTTTATCGAAATATTTGTCCAGAAATAGCACTACAGGGAGGTACAAAAAGATGGGATCCTTTCACAGCTGTTACAAGCTTCTCCCCAACGCTCTGCCTATCTGCCTTAACAGAGACAAGGAAATCATTCTTCAAAGCCTGAAAATTATGAACAATTGACTCTAAGAACAAGATTATTCAGAAGCATTTGACAGACAGCAAATTCCATTCCAAACCCTAGATATATGTCAGACGAACAATGCTGACAGTGACGTGCTTATGTCGAATGAATAGAAAGAATTACAGCGTTTGCTTTCACTACAAGTGTTTCCTTTGGTAAGCTTACAGACACCAAGACATGTGTAAGGCGAACAAATTCAGCCCATTCAGTACGGCGATTAGGTGTTCGCTCTTCTGGGTTGTTATGCAGCGAATGTTGATAGTTGCTTATCGATGTTTCAGGAAGTATACCGGTCGCATTTGCAGGAGCCAAATATTCCAAAAATACTCCTAAAATCTTGCTTAATACAATGACAGCACTTCAAGCTGAAGGATATGGCTTCAATTGCAGGCAAAGGCAAGAACCTTTCCCTTTTCACTATATACAAACAAGGTCGTCTTTCTGCACAGCCTTGCATTCAATGTTGAACAGGGAACTTTTTCCGGAGGTAAGCCGGCCGAAGCGTAAATCTGACCATTTACTTTTATCTAGTTCCAAGACAAAGCATGCGTGGAGCTGTATATACACTCGTCCACGATTCCTGAATTTGTGGTGCTTAATTAAGCATAGAAGCAACATTAATTTCCACCTTAAGACTACACCATACACGATGCAGTACACAAATTTATGTTAAGTCCCACCCAAAACTGGATGTACAAATAAAATAAGTCCTCGCCAGGAGTACGCGGGCGAGTAACGCGGAAATCATCAATAAGTCGGCCGATCCTACGAGTAAGTTTTATTTTTATATTCTTATTATTTGCACTGATTTCTCAAATTTATTTTGGAATAAAACTCTACATGCCTCGGACAGTTCCTCTGTCCATCATCAGGAGTCTTTCACTGGATCAGGATCAGGATGGAACTGCAGGTCCATCCTGATCCTGCTCGCAAGCTGTCAACAAAACCTGTATGACATATACCATTGCTGTGTGTACAGTGAAAGACTCCTGATGATGGACAGAGGAACTGTCTGAAATATGTAGAATTTCATTCAAAATATAAATTTGAAATAAAATTATTATAAGAATATATCACGATGCACGGTCACCTGTACGTCCAATTGAGCAAGTTTTACGTTACTTTGATTTGTCCAATACTTTAGAACAAAGAGCGAATTAAAATATTTGTAACAATGGGAGATAAATGGACTGGGAAATTACAGTGTCTACAATTCGCCATATAACGAGAAACTCTATTTAATTTATACAACGAAATACCGTTATTAAGATGGTCACACCAAAGGAGATACAGTGTGATGGGCACACCGCGCGATATAAAAAACGAGAAGCCTTTCCGATTTTAATGTCCAAGTTGTAGGAAGATGGCAAATGGAAACACCGAAGAAGAAGGTGGAGGAGAACACTGAAATTGTTGCTAGAAAATGAATTATCAGGAAGTGATGTGGAATGAGCAGGTTCAGACTCATGCCTAACGGTAAATTGTGATACTGAAGCCGTGTTAAATATTCGGGTTTTGTTGTTATAATGTGGGAAATATGAACAAGAAGAAGGAAAGAAAACGAAAGGAACTGGAAGATATTTCTGTATTTCAAAGTCACTCTCCGAAGGAAAGCACTAAAGACGTCAGAGCGATAAGAAATGAGGCTGGGTAAGGGAAGTTTTAGGTTATTATGAATAGCACTGCTGCCATTTGTAATCAAAGAATGCATTTTGTTCTCTTAATAGACAATGATATTTAATTTTACAACAATGACAGCATTGTTCGTTAACCAGCATTTCTGTTTATCTCAGTAATTAACCAACTTGATGCACAAAATTTTTGTTTTACAATATATTTATTTCATGCCTCTACATGTTTCGAGCACATGTGCTCATCATCAGGAGGTCAAAATTGCGTTACACAGCCTCTGGTATCATCACACCTATAGGTGGACCTCTCGTGCACGAGACGGCCATCTATAGGTGTGATGATACCAGAGGCTGTGTAACGCAATTTTTACCTCCTGATGATGAGCATATGTGCTCGAAATATGTAGAGACATGAAATAAACTTATTGTAAAACAAAAATTTTGTGCATCAAGTTGGTTAATTGCTGAGATAAATATGCTGAAATGCAGGTCAGCAAAACGTCAAAGTATTTCTGTGTATTTTCTGTGAGGTACGACCATGACTATTAAACTCCACGTAAATAAATTTCATGCTTCAAGGGGTTAAAGAAAGTCTTTGTTCCCCACTCGATTCCCCCTGACTAAATTAGTCTTCCGTCTGCTGCATAACCGGAATAAGCTAATACATATGCATGAGAAAATACAATTGAAGACAGCCGGAAAGAAGATGTGTAATTATTTCAAGCTACCATTTTATGTGTCAAAAGAGCTGAAGGCAAAATACAAGACTTTCACTGAAATGTTTAGAATGGCACGGGTTGTTCATAAATGCTTGCTTTTAAGGTCCTGGAAACGGGAGTTTCGTGTCCTTCGCCCAGCATGTCACTCGCAGGCGCCATGCTGAGCCTGAAGAATGAAGCCCAATCTTCGGCAGTATCCTCCAATCTACAGCAGAGCCTCGCCTCTGATATTCTGCATGGAAGTGTGCAGTGTCAAGATACTGTGTCAAGCGCATTGCCTCATGTGACACAGAAGTATCTGCTCCGTTCCTCATTATCAACTTTGACCCATCAGCCGAATAATATTAGACAAAAAAGCATTAATTTGAAGCTTACAAATTTTGCTTTTATTTCCACAATTCGTTATTTCCTCTTTCGTAAGTCCAAATACTTTTCTGACTGCTGTTACTCCAAAACATCCTCATCCAGTGTCTGAAGTGAGGTCTCGCATTCGTACCTAACTAGAAGCAACTACAGTGTGCTGCAGCAGGAATTTTTAGGCGCCTCCGCAAAATTCCGAAAAGCAATTGTTAGTTTCGTAATGTCTGTCTGTCTGTTTGTCTGTCCGTCCGCAAGGAACAACTCGGCTTCCACTAGACGGATTTCCTTGGAATTTGATAATTAACCTTTAGACGCCTAATGTCAACTATAGTTGACGTACCGCACCGCTAACCTCCAAAGTTGCATTTTATATATTTATTCAACAAATACATATACCGAATATTTTAAACATGGTGTATACTCTCCGTTTCTTTCTCTTCAAAATGCAATTTGTTTCATAATTCTAACTTGTTTGATTCCTGTATTATTCACATTTTATATACAGGGTGTGCTAAAATTTAAAAAAAACAATTCCGGCGCCAAAAGATTAAATATTTTTCGGAAATCCGGCAAGAAAAATCAACTTTCACTAAAATCTGACAAGAATGACGGGTACATTGTGCAAAGAACTAAGTACGTTAGTGATAGTATCTGGCGGCATTATTCTTAGAAATGTGAATATTTCAAAATTTTAGAGGAAATCAAAACATAAATCTTAAGCTCAACATTTTTTTTCTTCAGAAAATCGTCTTGTTTATGAGATAATGTGGAAAAATACGGTAAAGCCGGAAAGGTCACAGATCGTAATACGACACACGCGCTTGGCGTGTTGTACAAATCAGGATAAAAAGAAACACTCAGAATAAGTAATACCAATTGCTATTCAACGGCAACAATGGTTATGCGAACTTACCTCAGTGTCACGTCATATGTGCGTTGTCCGTCTTATCACAATTTAGCCTGTCCGTATCTGTCGCTAGAGTAAAAATATTTTCGACATTATGGCTTCAAGTATCTCGAGACACGAACAATAAATCAGGGTTTTGCATTCAAATTTAATCCCAAACAACCCGGCATATAAATCGTTTTGTTTCCACACCTAATCGGCAAGGCTACACAAATCACCCCATTAAGTACCCAGTATGTTGATAGATGTGAAATTAGGGGCTATTATAACGACGTCTATCATGATTATGTTTTTGTGGAATGTGATATAGTTTATATCAGTCTGCAAGTAACTGTGCACCAGTTCACTCGGCGTCACATCCCACAGTATTTGTTGGCATCTGTAAATACATCTTTTATAGAGACAACATTACTTCCCCTATCCCCCGCCCCCCCTCCCCCAAATTATGCTAATGTGCAATTCATTCCAGAATAAAAATCAATGCGGTTCTTTTCCATTATGCTAAAAAAATTTGAGCATTTAATTAAGCAAATCATTAACTTCTGGCTTTTTCCAGTATACCGCAGTCCTGTTCCATTATGACAACAACGCACATTCTTTGACATCACCAACTGATTAATTGCAGTTAAATTTAACCATTTTATCTCTGCGTGCGCGCGACGACTGCTTTTTATAAGAATCATTCACCACAAACGCATTAAAAAAATCTCACCTATTATTGGTTTCACTAGGTGCCCGTAGGGCGTCACTTCTTCCCAACATACAGACACAACACGTGATTTGAATTGTCCAACTCCGGAACCGAAGTGACGTGAACGCACACAGGGCTGTATATTTCCAGTCCCTAGTTACTGGCATTTGTTTGTCCGCGTATGGATTTCTTTACATAAGTTCCATTAATTACAATAATTACAAGTTCAGCTACTTATTACGCACACAAAATATCCGTCTCGTTTGAAGAGAAACAGAAATTCATGTTAATGTTTCTTCTGGGATATGTTTTGATATTCAGAACAATAAAAATAAGTGGCGACTGTACTTAGCTTGGACATTCATATTCACTGGTATACAAACGAATTTGGAAAGCAGCGTGGATGTAAAGGTCAGGTAAGTCAGGTCGAGTCATGGAATGGAATTTCTTTTTTAAATACGTCATACGTTTTTAAATAAACACTTTGGCTGTGCAGATATATGTTGCTTCCGCATTTATCAGAAGATACCTTTCGTCAACTGGCTACAGGCTGGACGGTTCGTGGATCAAATACCGGTTGGAGCTAGATTTTCCGCACCTGTCCATACCGACCCTGGGGCCCACACAGCCTCCTGTACAGTGGGTACCTGGTCTTGCCCGGGGGTAAAGAGCGACCAGGGTGTGACGCCGACCCCTCACCCCCTTCTAGTGTCGTGGTCAAGAAAAAGTAGAACTATACCTCTACTCCCCTTATGGGCCGTATGATCTGTACAGAGCTTCAGTGCCTGTACAACGGTGCACTTCACCTTTTTTACATTTCGTCAACTGGTCACGTTAGAGGCTAGTGGAACGGAGGCATATGTTTTGTACAATACTTGCTGGATTTGTTGTTTATTTCTATTCTGATTTAATTTTCCATTTTCGAAACTAAATGCACGAATTTTTATCTAAAAACACAGACTCTAAAAGCAGTGCTTTTTCTGCTTACTTTTTATACAGAACAAAAATCAATGTGTTATATTCCGAAAGAGCCCCTCTGAAGGCGTGGAGCACCCTGTAATATCGATACACACTTGTGGTTAAACAGGAATTGCTTTCGTCTCTGCATGAAGTCAATAAGAGATCGTTGACAGGTTTTAAAGTAAGTGGACTGGACACAGGTTCATGAAGTGAGGTCTATGGACTGGGTATAACACTTTTCCATGATCCTATATACAGCTAACAGCAGGTGTGCAAACCCTCCCAGTGTAAGAATAACGAAAAATGTAAAGAATATACAGAAACAAGTTTAGATAACAGAAGGGATTTCATTGGTCATGCCACAATTTGTGGGCTAAACCGGTCAGTAGCAGTTAAATTCTCTGTCGGCATTCGACACTTTCCCTCGCAAACGCAAAATGTCGCAATGCTAAGGGAAATGGTGTGGAAACCGTAAGCCAAGCGACATCAAATTGTAACAAAGAGAAGTTAATTAATAATTACAATAATTAAAGTAAAACTACCTCATTACAGGCCTGGACATGACCTTACCTTTCCAGGTTGTTTCGATTCTCAAAATATTTAGACACTCGGCACATAAAGATGGTAATTTTGTCAACTTTAAGCACAGACCGCCTTTACCCCCAGGAGGTAGCACTCGTACTCATTTCTGTTAGAGGCTGAGTCGAACCCAGGACCATAGTGCGACCGGAAGGATGAAGTCAATGGAGAATCCCAATGACCCCATCGGGAAACAAACCCGCGACCTTCTGGTTTTTAGTGCAGTGCCTTCATCAACTGCGCCACCGCGTATCCGTTTTGAAAATTGAAAGACTATACATTTATACACTTTTAACCGATGCTGTAATTCGGTCTATTGTGCCGTACTTTTAGCGTTAAAATGCATGGAAATTTTGAGTGGAAGTGCGCAACACCGCAAACGCATTGCTGTCCCTCCATGGCACACAATCCTGTTGATTGCAGCTTCATGGCCCTGCAGAATTATAGCTAACTGAAGGCCGATAAAATAAGAGGGGTTGCAGAAAGTAAAACCGTGTATTTTAAATACACACAATGTGCAATGCAAAGAAAGGAAATCAAGTGCTTGTCTTTTCCTACAGAGAACACACGTTCGATATAAGATGCGTAACGAGATGGCGGCAGACCACTACGCCGGGGAAGCTATAAATCATTGAGCGAGGCGACTACAAAATACGAGGACATTAGTTAATGGGAATAGCGCGCCTGATGAATGGGCAGCTGTTTCATTTGAAAAGTGAAATTAGTGAGCAAAAAAGAAGCGAATTGCAGACTACAGTGTAATTTGTTTTACGATAACTCAGCTCTAATAATAATCACTTCATTCGATATGTAATTGAAATTTATTTGAACGTCACTTGACAGTGGCTGAATTTTCTATCAGGTTTCTTTAAAAAATGTAAATCGAATTACACCTAATGCATTCTTTGCGTTTGCCTTGAAGTCAGCAACAATTTTAAAACTCTGTGTTATGTCACGTCAGTGAAGTTCAGTATAACAAGACGGGCAATTTAGATATAACGTAAAAATGAAGAGCTTTCTTCTAACCACTGATAGCGTGAAACAACAAATAGCATTGCACATTAAGATGTCTGTAGCCTTGCCTTTGTTATTCGGCACGCGAAACGCATTTCTTTTTCTGCTGCACTATATTTTCATCTGTGGTATGTCTGACTCTGCCACTCCTTTCCTCTCATAAACGGAAAATTTCCGGTAAAACTTTACCGAGAATAAAATGTGTGGTTTGTTTTTCTGAACAAATTTCGTTTTAATGATTTCCCATTTTAAGAATTCAGCCAGGTGTCACCATAGATGTTTATGTAACACAACTGTTGTTCTTGTAAGATTTTAATGACACTTGAATTTACTCAACGGATTTTAGAAAAATACTCATATATCAAATTTTACAAAAATCCGTCCAGTGGAATTCGAGATGTTCCATTCGGTTGGACGGACGTACAGACAGACATGACGAAGCTAATAGACGTTTTCGCAATTTCGCGAAACGCGTCTAAAAGGAGAAAATCGGGTTATATCCTACGCTAAAGGAGGTGTGTGACATAGTTCAGGACCTCCATTTGTAATCGTTTCCTATATGACGAGAGGCCTACAGAATGTACGAACTGGTGACAAAAAGTTGAAATTTTGGCTGATTAAAGGATAAGTACTGTTACATAGAGACAGACAGACAGACACACACACACCACACACACACACACACACACAGACACACACCACACACACACAGACACACACAGACACACTCACAGACGTACACACACCACACACAAACACCACACACCACACACACACACACACACACACATTGTAAAAATTTGCAGCAAATTTGGGGCAAGTAATGAAGGATCTGAAAGGTTTGTGTGGTGTGAGAAATTAGAAGGCGGACAATTTAATACTCTTTTACAGCACACAACAATAAGAACAACAGAAACAAATCGGTTTCGTGAAATCTATACGATACCTGATCTGCAAGTCCCGGAAACAACCAACCAGCCGGATATACGAATGTAAAATTAATATAATTTGCGTGTAAACCATTGTTTTATGCTAACAATTACAACCACTCTCATCCGTTTACATTGCTCCCAAAACGATATTCATGTGTTACGACACTAACAGCTGTGTGTACTTTTCAAATATTAACTTCATATGTGAGTGCAATTTAGCAATATTAAACAAACGAAACGGAAACAATCCAATGGAAACAAAATGATGTTTAGTATTGAATCCGCTGTTCAGTCTCTGATTTCCATAGGCCAAATAATAAACAAACAAATCTGTACACTAGAGGATTGTGTTATGTCTCCCTTTATTGGTTCAAAATTCAATTTCCGAGATGTTTCGGTTTGTGCTCAGACAACATCAGGGGAAAATTTCACGTGCAACATTGGGAATTAATGCTGGCTTCACATTTCTGTAACGCAAGCGATAAAATCATATATTCTATAAATTCTTTGGTCAGAATTACAGTTGCTTCAGTTTATGAAAAAAACCGATTCCAACGGTTTTATCATAACTCAATCCTAAGACTAATCTTTCTTCCATATACCAAACAAATAGCTAGTCTTATAAAAAGGATTTACAGAATACCTTACTGTTAACATACGTATGATTAAAATGCAAGGACTGTAGTAATTACCAAAGTTTTGTATGAATATAAATCTTATTGTAGAATCGTGCATTTTTTTGTAGAATCACTTCAATTGATCAACCAACGAATGCACATATAATTTCACATAAAACACATTTAAAACATTTTAAAACATTATGACATGTTTCGATCTTGTCAGATCATCATCAGGGAACTTTGTTCCTTGCTAAAGTTATGTTACATTATTCACAAATTCAATTCGTATTTGCAAACGAGGTGTTGTGGCAACATATCATGTTGTGTAGGAATGTGTTGTGGAGCAGTGGCTAGGTGTGCTACGTAGTACACCGAGTCACTTTATCAAGGAACAAAGTTCCCTGATGATGATCTGACAAGATCGAAACATGTCGGAGTGTTTTAAAATGTTTTAAAAGTGTTTTACGTGAAATTATATGTGCATTCGTTGGTTGATAAATTGAAGTGATTTTGTATGAATATTTCCCGTGGAAATGGCTGACAACAGTCCGCGATACTTCGGCAATAAATCTGCGCACATATAGACGAGGGTTCAGCACAATCTTCTCGGGTTCTGAATTAGAGTTCTATTATTTATCACTGTAAGCTTCTACACGGTAAAATATGGATCCCTTCAAAGTCTCTTTTTATGTATGACGTGCTACATCAGACATGCACAGCTACATGCAATCACACACATGCATCACTCTGAGCAACACCACTGTTTTTACTCTAATGGAGCAGGCAAGAGTCGTGATAACACCTTGTTGCAAAGACAGTTTAGCGTACTGATTTACAAATATGCCTAATGTAAACACCTGGCATAGTATTCATTCAAATTAACAACAAATGCGAATAACTAGATTGCTGTTGTAGGTGGTTTTGTTTGAAAATTAGGTATACAAAGGGAACTGCAGCGTTCTCCTAAATGCACGGTAGCAATGATTAAACGCTTACCAGGCAGCCTCACCTACTGACCCACAAACTAATGGCAGGCAGCAGGAGGCCAGGCACAATTCCTGCCCACCGTGTAGCCACAGACGACTCCTGACGCTGTATGGCTGCTGTGTTGTCCCCTGTAAACATAAAGCAGACAATGCAGGCAAAATGTGGACAACGACAGAGGAACTTCGGCCGTCGTGTTTTGCCGGCCACCAGCGTGCAGAACTGGCCGATGACCAACTGGAATTTCGCATGCATACCGGTAATGACCGAACGTCACTACAGCCATCTCTGTCAGGCACGCACCAGCCAATGCCACTTTTTAACGGTGTTTCCCAACAGGGTTCATCGAGAAAAAAGATGGAAAAATTCAAATATTTGTCGAAATATCGCGGGGATTTTTCATCCAGCAATTGGATTAATCTCCATTGTTTACCAATGCCTTTTTTGTGTCGGGTAATCCGTATTAAGATAACATAATTCACAAAAATACAGGAAAAGTTTCGTTTTTGTTACAGTATAATATTATATTCAAATGCATACGCAGTATGTATAATATATATACAATATACATATGTAACTACATGGGGTGGGTGGTCAACACCACGCCTCGGCCGCTTTACCCCCGGGAATGTCCGGGTTCCAAATGTACAGGACGCTGGTTGTGTTCCAATTTCAGGCTGGTGGGTACAGAAAATTTTGCCCCCACCGGCATTCGACATCATGACCGTCTAGCCTGTAACGAATTGCTAAACCAATTACTCTATCCCGGCCCACACACACACACACACACACACACACACACATACACACATACATATGTGTGTGTGTGTGTATGTATATATATATATATATTGTATTTGTGCGCGCGTGTGTAGTGGCTCTTTACAAATAAATTTCATGACAATAATTTAGCATTAACTGAATTTGTCACCCCCCTATCGCATGTAGGGTTCCCACGGGATGTGATAAATCATTTTAGGGGCTCCTTCATGCAAGAAAGATTGAGAAACTCTGCTCTGTAGTAACAATACATCCGTCAGTTTGTTACGCTGCAAGGGGAGAAGCAGGAACTAGAATCTGCAGACGTGGTTAGGAAGTTTTTGAGGTCGAGGTCTTCATGTTCATAGTGCAGCTGGCATTCTCACTACTTGTGACGTCATACACACATTATTATCTCCATGCTCATGCGAAAGTGAATACAAAGTTAACTCGTGCGTAAACAAAAGTCCAGAACGACGTTCAAAGGAAATGGATCTAACGCTACGTCTGTCTTGATCTCAGTACTACAATCAAGCAGCCAAATGACTATTTCAACCACTGTATCAACTTCTGGTTCAAAGACAGCTTGTTTCGAGATACAATATCTTTATCACAAATTTAAGATCAGCTTTTTTATTTCCCTTCTCTGTTTAGTAAGATCACACTTTCAAGTTCAAATCCTACATAAGAGTCTAATTATAAAACAATAGTTAAATAAATAATTAGAAGAAGCTTGTAAGTAAACAGATGCAGCCTATTGTGAAATATCATCCCTGAATTCGGAAGTAGATTCTGAAGGAATCCACCTGAAACCTGCATCAGAATAATGGTCATCAGGCTGATAATTTCTATTATAAAATTTGATAAATCAAAAGAACACTTTCATTCCGCATTTCTAACTAACTCCATGCAGCAGAAAACGGAAATGGACAGTTGTATGGGATAAACGATAACAATAGTGATATATGCACGAGATCCTATCGGAATGTTAACAACATTTTAAATGGAGAAGTAAACACCGTTATGAAATATTTATGGACGGCACACTTTTGAGGGGTACGTTAATGAAACGGCTCATATCATACATTTATATGGTCACATTCGATGTTGATATTAATGACCGTGGAAGAAAAATGTTATTTAAACATTTACTCATACATCTTTTAACTGTATTTTATTTCAGTCTACGCTAGCGTATGAACAATGTATTTACAGAGTAGAGAGAATCAATCGTTGAAGGTATTTGAACTGACGTTTATTGTAAAGCATGACGACTCGTGCAATAAAGAATATCTGCCAAGTTTCAACAAGACGAATTTCGAAAACACTGAAACAAAGGGAAAAGTGTTCTTGTGTTTGTGCACAAAACCGCGAAGGTGTAAGGAGAGAGTACAGGTGCAATCCTCGGCTCCAAACGGTGTGCATAATTAACTTCAAGTTCAGACTGATATTCACCACAAAGAAATTCCCTCACTTTCTTTGTGTGTGAGGTTCAGACTTCCTCAGAGACAAAATGGATTTGATGGCGGGTTGAAGAGTTCTTGTCCCTGCAGAGAACTGAAGCAGTGGCTTTCGGCCATTGGTCGTTTATCGTGCATGTTTACGAAACATAATTTCTTAGTTGCAGGTAAAAGCACAAACACTAATAAAAGTTTCAAAACAACGGACTTACGAGAACTTTGGGATTAAAGAGGAAAGAAGTGCGAGAATCGACAATTTAGAATATTAGGCAAAACGAAAAATGATTATTTTTACAGGTCACGTCAGATGATTCCGGCAGCCAATAGGAATTATGACGACTTTCACGTGTACCTCACGTGACATACGCGAAATGTCGAATCGAAATGTGGCGTTAAAGCCCTTTGGAAACATAAACTTTAAATAAACTAATGTATTACCTCCGGTTTACACAACAAGTTTTATCATGTAAATTCGTACGTTTGGGCACACACACTAACTTGGCAAATAAAACCGTAAAATTCCGGCGATTTATGCTTGGGCAAAAAAAAATTACCTGGTACAATTTTTCCGAGATTTAAGCTCTGAATTTCACAGTCTCCCATCTCCGCTATGCTGGTTAAGACCAAACAGATTGCAAAAACATTCATGCCATGCATTCTAAATGTCTAATTTCATCTCCCAATGATGTTCAAACATTATCCAATGAAAAATGCTACTGTTCATATCTGAAAGCTTCTACTGTGACGCGCTGCACACAAGACTATTTGATTTCTGAATCTAACTTTTGATCTATGTAGATATTCCCTCCTTAATTGACAGTTAGGTTGAGGCAGATCTGGCACAAGTCAAATTTTGGGCAATGTCAGAATTGACTAAGCATTAGTCAGCTAATTTGTACCCGAATAAAAAAAATGTGACGTCGGCCGCCAAATGAGAGCTCCGCCACCTGCGTCATCGCCCAGCAGAATTCTTCCGCCACTTTAATCTACTGTGCTTTCGTCACAGCATGAAGATATTCGGAGCACATTTCAGAAAGCTAATTCTTTAATTCTTTTATTTTCCTAAAAATTTGCGTATGTCTGAAAGTGCGGCGCTTGAAGCAACCCAATTCCCGGGAATTTCTGTCTTCTGGAACGAAAACAACGTTCCGGAACTCAGTTTGTTCCGGAGCTCAAAATAAATGGTGAAAAGGCAAACAGTCAGCTTTATCCGATAGAACGAGGTGATATCAAACACTGCACATCTGTCAGTTCACACAACCTCTGAATGTATACAAACACCAAGAATACAATTTTTACAACGTAGACTACGAAACAGCAAAAAGGTCTACAGAGTCAAGTTAAAATAACATAATGTTATTTGAATAAAGTTAGACCAACTTGATGACATTTGCTTTATTATGTCAATTTACTGCTCAACATATTTCGGATGATAATACATCCATCTTCAGGAGCTTGCGACTACTTGGTGCGTTATTGTGTAGGCTGTAATGTGCTGACTAGAGGCGTGTGCAGGCTACAGCCTGCACTCGGATACCACATCACCAACAGCCAATCCCGCTACATAACACCAACACGCCTCAAGTCAGCAAATTACAGCCTACACAATAACGCACCAAGTAGTCGCAAGCTCCTGAAGATGGATGTATTAACATCCGAAACATGTTGAGCAGTAAATTGACATAATAAATCAAGTG
>Ga0123354_10002259_pt1 | contig 25159 bp, 9 predicted proteins | sample TergutLab28metaG_2_FD_97872 | JGI IMG/M metagenome (GOLD analysis project Ga0123354, IMG submission 97872) | Labiotermes labralis P4 segment gut microbial communities from Petit-Saut dam, French Guiana - Lab288 P4 | ecosystem: Host-associated > Arthropoda: Insects > Digestive system > Gut ...
ATGCTTCTCTGTTTATGACTATGTATAAAACTGTCTGCTTCTAGTTATGACTGTCCTATGTATCTTATATACAAACTTTGTTTCCCAGACTGCATGTATTGACTTGGAAACAGTTAGATTCCTCAGACCAATGTATTTACACTTATATACTTTTATTGACATGTTCTATATCCTAAACTTTGAAATTGTTTGTGGATCTATGGAACGTTAAATAAATAATAATAATAATAATAATAATAATAATACAGTAAAGAAAAATGTTACAATTTTTTTAACAATGTATTAAGTTAGACTCAAAAAAAGTGACATATATTTGAGGAGCTTAATTTCATTGTATAGGACTATGAAAAAAGTGGAGAAGAGAGGATTTGAGACTATTAAATTTGCTAAGTAGCCAGATTTGTGAAGGCAAGATTGTAACGTGATGTATATACCATTATTACCTTGTGAGCAAGTGGAAAAAATTAGCAGTGTGTTGAAGGCTTATCTTCAGAGTCCTTGTTTACATATTTTTATGATTGATAAAGGCAACTTGTGTAGTGTGATAGTTTGAACTGATGTTGGAGTTACTGTGTAACACATTAAATGTTTTTTTTCTTAGTTTTGAGGTTTTCACTGCAGTGCTGCTGCAGTTTCAAATCATATGGGATGTCTTTCCATGTAGATGGGCAAATGTTTATCAACATTTGAGAGTATTACGGTGTCTTCAACTTCAGGATCAAGCAGTCCAACGAATGCTTGACCCTGAAAATAACATTCAGAAGATATGAGTCTTCATCTCTAGTGTTTTATAACATACATGTTTTAAAGTCATAAAATATATGCATCCATACTCAGGTATCAACTCTAATGGTTAAGGGTCATGTATATTAGTTTTCAGTTTTTTCTGCATACAGTTTTGCTCACTGTAACCTCATGATGTGTTGTCGTGTAGGCAAGTCTCTGTAATAGGAACATTACTGTATCACATACAGTGCATTTTGAAATTGATACTATTTAATTGAGACATATCACCTACAGTAGATACGATCTGCAATTTATTTTTCCATATCCAAGGGTGCTGACAACATAGTAATAAAACAGAAAAGTTCTCTTTTACAACATGTAAATTCCGTACACTTCCATCCTGAGGTTATTTATCCTCTTTCAAGATCTGTAACAACAGCTGGCACCTGAATGATAGGTTGGGATGGTAGAGCATATTTTGTTGCATTCTACATAATGAAAAATAGTAGCTGTGTTGTATCATTTGATGTAAATTAGCATGCACCATTTAAAGGAATGGCTGAAGTTATTGTTATACATGTGCAAGTGACTTTTGACATAAGGTGAATTAAAAGTGTAGTTGTTCTCTGACTCTCCATGATATATGGATATGTTCTAAACCAAAATAAGCTTAAAATAAATGAAATTTAATTTTTTTTTAAATAGAATTTTTTGTTTTTCTTTAATAATGGCTGTGCACAATTCTCTTTTCCTCTGAAGACTAGTAATTCTTCACTTTCATATGGTTAATTCCATGCATTGTGAATTGATTAACAAACTCTTTCAGTACCATATAAGGGAAATACATAATAGTAGAACTGTGCATTTGTTTTTACTGAAAGAGTTTTTTAATCAGGCAATTCTTCACTTGATTTTTACCAAATGCATTATATTTCTAGTGCACACATGACACCATACAATTTAAGTTAAAAAGGTTTTAATATTTTGGATTAATTCTTTGGCTTACATGTCTTGTTTATTTATAATGATGATGTGACTGTGAATAACAGTTTGGTTAGCAATGTTGTATACAATATATGCCATTAATGGTAGACATGCAAGAGAATTACAGAGCCCCCATGTGTAAGAACCAAATCCTGACCTTCAAAATACAGAGCTGCCATGTTAAATAAAAATTGTAATGCTTTCAAATGCTGCTACTCAGTTTCAGTGATACTAATACCTACTGAACTGTAACTTATCCTTGGGAATATGCAAGCAAAGAAATGAACAGAGAACTTTGTGTTAACATAATGAACGTTAATTAAACTAAATTAAATTCATACAAATGGATAATTAGGTAGAGAAAGATCTACCATCTTTTATGTAATAAGGGGAATATCATATGTAGGTAGGATGAGCTGTTGTTACTTATAATGTGACATGTGTCACTCTTCTCCGAATTTTACCATAGGAAACAAGGGTTCATTATTTCATCTTATTGAACATATGTTGTTGCCTAACAAGAGAAGTGACTGTAGCACCGAAAACTAGTTTTATTGTAGAAGAAAGCTTGACAGCTTATATGAAAGTGGGCCACTGCCGTATGTTGAGAGGGGGGAGGGTATGATCACATGACAGCTGCTATATAGGTGTAGTGCAGTGTGACTGTAACAGTAGAACAGAGTGTGACAGCAGGCAGGAAACATGTTCACTGTTGCACAACACAAAACACAGCTTCCATTGCCACATGAAGGTCAGGTCACTTCTTTTCTGGATTCAGATATCAGGTAGGCCTTCCTGAAATAGGATTATTCTTGTCCATTTTTTACACTGAACATAGTTTCATTGGTTCATTTAATCATTAAACATTAGACATCAGTGTTATTAGAAAGGAATGTAATGATGAAGTGAAAGAATGTAAGTGAAATAGTTATATTTAATACCTAAGAAAATGTTTATCCATTTCAAAACTTAACCTAGTAATGTACAAGGTACAGATATTCTCACTGTAGAAATAATGCCTGCTTGAAGTTTTTTGGTAATAACCTAAAAACTATGTACACACAAATTTGTTTTAAGCCCAGTTGGAAGACCACGGCACAGAGGAAAGGAAATAACATTAGAACTGTTGGTTTTCTGCTTGTGAATAGCTTCAGGACAAGGTCCAAGGTTTGTTTGTGCAAATAAGCCTTTCAGTGTTTGAACGCTTGAAAATTGTTGACTGTTCAGGGAAGACCACATGACAGAAAATGTAATGAGTGACTTATTTTAGGTGATGAAATCATAAGTCTAATGGTTTGAATCACTGAATGTCACAAGGCTTTAGTGCCAAAACTTTTCATGGGGAATTGCACATGAATTTATTACAATGAGTGCTTCTGTGTAATGATCTAATTAAAATGAAATATAATATGTTCCATATCCATGCATTAAGGAATATTTAAACTTATGTAGTAAAACCAACAAATACAATTGCATTTGTTGATTTTATTATGTAAGTTTTATGTGAAATTATTAATAAAATTTTGTGTCAGTGGTTTGTCTAGGCATAGATACTGAGGTGAAATGTACAATAGATGGAAGGCTGAAGACTGTTGTGAAATGTGTGTCGCTCTTTGAAGTTTTAAAGGAAAAAGACTTTTCTTACTGTGTGTATGAATTTTTTCACCACAACAACAGTAGGGTTCTTTACTAAAAATTAACACTATGAATAGAAAGTCATAAGCTGCTGTAAGTAATAACTAACAGTATACAGTAAGTGCTGTAAATATGTTATGGCTTGTTGCCATACAGGAGTGACATGAATCAATGATCCAGGTTGTTCAGGTGTGATTCATTTGCAGGGTGGCTGAATCATGCTTAGAAACAGAGTGTTAATTAATTCACTGAAAGATGAATTGACCAAAAGACTGATTTTTCCCACTTCTTTAATGAGTGAACAAGTTAACCCAAAAGAAATGCTTTTCCTGCCTCATTTTCCTGCCATATATGTTGTTTCTCTTAGTTTGAGATGTTGAAGAATATACTTGGGCACTGCAATATAAATATGACATTATGTATGCAACATTATTATTTCTTGATCATGTCATGGTTTAATATTTTGAAACCATTCTTTCAAAACATTGTTTTATCTTATTTAAATCTCTATATTTCTATTGAAACTTTTGTCATTGTAAAAAATAGTAACTGTTTTTAAAAATTATTTATACCTTGCAGTTTGAAAGAGTTTGCTTGGTTGAATGTTATTTTGAAGCATAATTTTGTACTTTACTGTAAGGAAAACTGAATTCCGTAACAACCTATAATAAACTGAAGGGTATTGTGGCTGATATTAACAAGGTGACAGAAACAAAGTGGCTAACAATCATAATTAACTAATTGTGAAAGGTGAAAATAGATTCTTTGTATTTGTTACAAACACTACAGGCATGTGAAAGTTTGTAACTGTCACTTTCATGTCAAGGTAATCTATATCAGTGGAAATTTTGCATAAGTAATTAAGGTCTTTAATTGCTTACTTTATAGTTTGTGTTGGCCTCAGAATACAGATGGATGCTTGTAAACAAAATTTGGTTTTTGTGTCACATAGCGTTATGTACATGTGTTTGGACCCAATTTGATGTTACTTGACATAACTTTCCCTGTTTCCTTGTGTAATGGTAGCCAATATAATGGTCTCTGAAATTTGGAAACACAGGTCACTGTAAAGTTACAGGCCCACAAAGTTATGCATTTCTTTCAAATGCCCACTGGATTAAAAAATTCTTTGGATAGAAATTCACATACTGTGAGATGTGATACAAAATGGCCCATTATTTAATACAGTGAGGTGTAATTAGAAGTATGGCATTGTAAACAACATTCAGTCTAGCAGGTGTGTATAAATGTGGCATATGTGTGTGTGTGTGCGTGTGTGTGACACATTTGTACACTCGTTTGAATACACAATGTCATCTAAAGTGACGAAGGTTTCAAAAACATGGTTTCATATGTTATGGAGTTCACTCAACAGTTTTACATCGAAGTATTTTTGGTTATGACCTGGTAGGTTTGTTTTAAGCTTTTTAACTTGGCCCATGACTTGATATTGGTCTTAACATGAATTGTTTGTTTGTGTTACAAGGAACAAAACCAACTGTTGTAACCACTGAGCACAACTTGTAGTTCAGCAATATAAATCCTGGCTACATCTACACATTTTGGCTTTCAACAAGCCATCATCAGACTATGTATAAGAAAAAAAACTGTGATTATTGATCATTCAAGACTGACTTGAATGATCATTAATCACAGCTCTAAACCTTTGTCTTTTTGTGCTCTTATACACAGCCTGATGATCGCTTATTGAAAGTCAAGATGTATACATGTGGCTAAGTTTTATACCACCCAAGTTGTGTTTGACATATACAGTAGTTGGTTGGATCTCATAATATTAGATTGATGAAACTGTGGAGGATCAGACAGGTGGGACATTTAGCATGCCTATGACAGTTGAGAAAAGTATGTGAAGTTTTGGCCAGTATACCACTGGGACACTAAAGTGTAGATGGAAGAATGATATTAAAATGGATCTCAAAGAAATAGGCTGTGAGTGAAAGGAGTGTACTTGATTGGTTCAGGAGAAGGTAGCTAAGTGGGCCTTTAAGATTATGAACCTTAGGTTTCATAGAAAACTAGGAATTATTTGGCCCTCTGAGTAACTATGAGGCACCCAAGGAGTACCTACATTCACAGAGTGACTGAGTAAGTTAGCATCTGTCATATTATGACTACTGGCTGTGTAGCAGGGACATGGAAACTAAAACAGTCTTATTCTGGTGTTCATGTGGATGTTTTAGATATTTTTTGCTTGAGTAAAAAATGAAGAAACACAACACAACTTGCAGTATTTGGCAGTCTGAATAGATTTTCACATTTTGTTTACATTCTGTATGGAAGAACTCTGCCATAACTGTGATAGTATATTGACTTTGGTTGTGTTGGCCAATTATAATTCTCATTTTTTTGTAGAAGTAAAGTAAAGTAAAGACTGGTACAGTAAAGTGAAAGTAAAATTGCTCCTATTCATATCATGAAGGCATATGGCAGATTGGAGGTATACTTCCACTCATTCTTAACCATGGCACTAGATGGAGGTGACTGGTCAGCTTCATTCCCCTGTAACTTGCCCACAATTTTTGTGTGTGGATTTTTGCCACTTTCTGTAGACTCATGTGTGGTATGTGTTAACATAGATGACTTGGTTGATCACCCCTATACTTGGCAGTGTACTAGCAGAATGTGACAAATGCTATTTGTGGATAGTTTAAGAACCCTGTGTAATCAGGTCTCTTTCCACTACTGCTTGAATGTAGCTGCAGTCCAGCTTATTTTTATAAGATGAGTATGTTCTGGATCTCTGCTCCTCCCTATACTCCCTTATGTTGTATTCAGGTCTTGTTTCTTTAGTATTGTTCATTATAAGGTACTGCTAGGTTATAATTGGACCTTGTTTCTAGTATGTCATTTGCAATGGTGTAACTTGCTTGATTGTTGATTTGTTGTATTTGTGTTTGAAAAAAAATTGTTTATGTCCTTTTTGCTGTTGAGAATATAAACTGAAAGTTATCAGGCAGTTTCATATTTAGGGTAACATTTTATACCAGTTTTTTCAGCGATTTGTAGATTATAATATAGGATATACAGAAACAGTGACTGTTATGCCCCTTCAGTGGTAACATAATGTATCTTGATTTGGTGAGCTGTTGAGTTTGGATCACAGCTGGTGCTAGACCTGGTTTCCTGCAGTTTGTATAAGTGGATGTTAGTTTAGTATCGCACATTAAGCGCTAAGCCATTGGGACTGGTAGAGACAGATTTTGCATTTATTTAGAAAGGTGTGAAATTTAAATATTGGCAAGTGCTGGAACACTACTCTGCAGTAGGTTCCAACTACTACCTTCTACATCCTTTATTTTTCACCATTCATACCACACTATCACATCTCCTTCACCATTCAGTAATTATTAGGGCACTGCTTAATCATTACTTTCCAGTCTTCTGAAGGTAATCATAATCCTGTAGTGTAAATATATGAAAAGCTGTAAATAGAAAATTTTTGGCATAAATACAAATATTGCGTTTATGTGGCAGATATGAACGACTGCTTCGCCGTGCCAAAACAGAAGATTTGTCAGAAGTATCTGGCATTGGGTGCCTCTACCAGAGTGGATTTGATAGACAAGGAAGGCCTGTGATAGTGTTTGTTGGGAAGTGGTTTCGCTTCAATGAAATCAGTCTTGACAAGGTAACAGTATTTTCAACCATGACCTAGTTTTCAAAAACTCTTTGAACATTTGACTTATCGCTGTATTAATTTGCCGATCAGGCAAATTTTCAATGGTAGTATGCCTGGTGATTACACTTTTTTATGAAAATAGTCTTATGTTACCTGATCAGGTGATTGGTTTTATGCATCTCTTTTTTTTTTTTGGGGGGGGGGGGGTTGTTTTTCTGTGCCACATGGAAAAATGTTGACTTGGTTATCTGTTTCCCTGTGTTTGTTCTTTGGTGTTCTACTCTTCTTCTTGGAACAGTGCATGTCTGTCAGGTTAATGTCATCTGCCCATGTGCATATAATATGAGTGGCAGTGCTTTCAGTGAAGAGATATAAATTAAGTTTGGAGATATGAGACTTTCAAATTGAGTCAATGAATTTACTTTTTTTTTTGTTGTTGAATTGGGCAATTGAATTACTACTTTATTGAAGACCTCAACACATTGTTAAATGTATTTTAGTGAATTTTTACTTGATTGAAAATGATTTCACAAAAATTTCAGTGGGGTTGGAGGTTCTCACGGCAGTGGTGATGCAGATCCCAGTCTTCTAGGATATGGTGCCATGTGTACTGGTTTATAGGCACCATTCTAGGGAAAGTGGAGACACTTTGAGAACCTATGAATATGTACCAGTCCATATGATGTGATATGCCAGGAGACTGGGTTGTTATAAATTATACCATTTAAGTTGTTGACTGTAAAATGCACCACATTTTTTTTCTTCAGTGAGCACAACATCAACATGTGTTAGAGTATAATTGTTTACATTTTGAGTTGCTTATGACATGTGTTTCACACTTTCTTAGTCATCACTGGGCAACTCCTTCCTGTCAAAAATTTAAGGTGAATGATACTTGTAATGATAATTATTAATTTTGGCTTTTTGTTGTTTATGTGTGTTTGGTATATTTGGAGTTATGGTCTGGTATGTCTTGGATAGTGTGATTGGTTCTAGAAAGTCTTGATTTTTGGTGCTGAGATATTATCTGTGTTGTTATATTCTTGTAATTTCTGGATTCTGGTGACTTGTCTTCAGTCTTGTCTTGTGTTGATTTCGTAACATCCATCTGGATTCAGCACAAGAAAAGGGCCTTCAGAGGGTTGAACTTTATGTACAGCCTTGTCAAAGACAAGGTGTAATGAACACTGGATGTGGTGACTTAGTTTTAAAAGTAATGAATATTTTTTTGTTGTTTATAGGCATTGCTGTATTTAATCTATCTGCTGGATCCTTTGGTGAAGAGTGATTATGTAATAGCTTACTTCCACACTTTAACATCTAATGCAAATCATCCATCCTTTACATGGCTACGAGAAGTATATAATATTCTGCCATACAAGTGAGTACATTATAATTTAATAAGTGGAAGCATATTTCCAGAAACCCAGGAAGGATTTTATGTTCATGGGACCGTGCATCACAATTCTTTGTCAATAAATGTCCAACAAGATGCCACTATACACAGTTTATTTTATCTGTAAACTGCTCTACATGTTTTGGCCGGTTTCTCCACTCATCATCAGGAGCACAAATAACTGTATTTACAGCATCTGGTACTAGTCAACTGTAATAGATATACCACATATAAATGTTAGGTGAATAATATATTATATATTATAAATATATTATGATGGAGGAACAATTGAATACTGCCTGTGGGAAACCAGTTGTATGGTACTGAACCTACAATTTATTAGAAATGTATGGACAAATAAATTATTTCATTCTCACAAAAAAAGGTTTTTTATGTCCAGGTTGCATAGAAGCTTCTAAATTAGAAAACTTTGCAAAATTTTAATATGTATTCTGTGTTTATGTATAAATCAAGCAGTCTTTCACTTTATGTGCCAGGTACAAGTACCTGGTCTGATGAAGTCAACTTACCTATTTTATTACATGAAAGACTTAAAGGGTCTAATGAACTGTACGTGATTTTATTTCTCAGGAAATTATTGAGCTATAGTAATAAAACTTTAAATATTTCCTTATCTTATCCATTTTTGAGAAACCATTTACACTTTCAGATATACTCCCTGAGTGCTTGATGCCTAGTTATTGTGTGGTCTGATTTTTTAAGAAATCGAATAAAGGTGGTTGTTTAATTCAGAAGGAAGTGTAATCTTTATTTTAAATAATTTGAGGAACAAAGGTGCAGTTTGATTTCAGAAATAAAGAGTGGTTGCACATCTATTGCACTTTCCACTCTTGTTTTTGCTAAAAGTTTAATGGCAGTCCGTTTGTTTCACAGATATAAGAAGAATCTGAAAGCCTTTTATATAGTTCATCCAACATTCTGGACAAAGGTATGCCTTAACATTACTTAGCAATATATTTATCTCTGTGTCTTTTACTTAGAGACTGTAACCATCATCACCAATTTGGTAGGATTCTGATGATGGTTCATTATTATAATTGTGATCAGTATTTTTGAACATTGTCCATATTCATTGGCTAAAGAACCCAATCTCAGTCACTGGTCCAGTGATACAGACTAACTCTTTCTAAAGGGCCCACCACAGTATGGTTTCCCTCTCCATTCCACTTGAATATGGAGACAGGTCCATTCTCTGAAATGTTATAAGGTTTTCAGTCTGAGATGATGGTCACTGTCCAAAATATCAATATGCTACCATCATCATTGTCATCATCTTGATGATGATGATGATGATTATGATGATGATGATGATGATGATGACGACGACGACGACGACAATAATAATAATAAGTATTATTAACTTTAAATCCCACAAGTTACTTTATATACCACCAGAATTAAGCTTGTAAAATTCTGTGTTCTTCTGACAGAATGTATTTCTGGGTTTTATATGGATCTCAGAACAAACATTGATTACTTAACTATTCAGCATTAACTAATTATTTTTTTTAATATTTGAGACAGAGTGTGTTTACTGTGCAGTACAAACTGAATCGTTACATACAATTCAGGATGGTTTTCGTGTTTTAGGGTCAGTGACCTTCATAGGTGTTTTTAGTCTGTTCAATTTACACTTACTTCTCTCACAGTGTATCTGATTTTAATATATTTTACTCTTGAAGATTAAAGAGTTGTGTGATAATTGAAAGTGTTTGTGTTTTAATATTGTGATGATGGGTGTAATATTGCTTGTTTGATGTTTGATGGCCTTACTAATAGCAGACAATTAGGAATGAAATCTCACATTAATCATATTATATGATGACCATTATGCATTAAAATTGTAACCATATTGATTATTTTCACTGAGTACAATTTAAGTACTGGTACTGATGATGGAGGTAGCAGGAGTAATTTTACTCTGAATATCTGTACCTTGTTTTGTTTCAGTATTATCTTTTATATGATTAACATGCAAGGAATTATTGAATTCTCCATGGAATTTGCTACACCAATCACCCAAATTTATTGACTCACATATCTTTACGGAATTTCTGTGCATGATATGCAGAGAGCTTACAAATCACATATTGCCGTTTATTCTGTAACTTTTTTTGCGGAAAATCACTGTGTTAAGAAAATGATGATGATTATTATTATTATTCTCAATATGGATGTCTCTCTACTCTGGGAATTAGTGTGGGGCAGTTTCAGCATGTTTATTAAGAGATCAGTTATGCTACTGTGAGATTGTTGGATGTTAAGACCAGGATATTTGCTAGTTTTTGTTGTTTTCCTTTTTTTTGGGGGGGGGGGGTGAGTGATCAAATTAGATATTATAGATGCTGTTTTAAAAAATGTGAAATCTACCAATGTTGATATTTTGAGTGACGAAACATGCTTTGTTGTACACTCTGAATATGAAGGACATGTCATGAGAAGATTAAAGGATGTGTGGCTGAAGTATACATGTATTTTGAAAAGATGCTTGATCACTATGACATTTGTCAGTCATAATATATATCTCTGAATTGTCATTTGAATTTTTAAGATGGCAACCTGGTGGTTCACAACATTTATGGCTCCAGCCATCAAACAGAAAGTGCACAGCTTGCCTGGAGTTGAGTACCTGTACAGTGTAATGTCTCCTGATCAGCTGGAGATTCCGGCTTACATTACAGAGTATGATATGTCGGTAAGTATTTTGTAACATTCAAAGCACCTAATGGACCCAGATTTAGAGGAACTGATTTGCAGACAACAATAAATCATATGAGATTTGTTATACTTCATGCATACTTAATGTGCATCTGAAAATATGTTATGTAGGTACATTTATATAGTTACAATAGTATGTATCATTTTGGCTTTTTAAAATGTGCGAATTGTGTGTATGAATGTTGTCTACAATGTGATGTTATTAGTGTCTGTTGAAAAGAATGCAGTTCAGGTGGGCACTCAATATATATATATATATATATAAGAATTTATATTTTCGCAGTTTTCATAGCCATAATTAATGATTTGCTCAATCTGTTGTGTGTGTGTGTGTGTGTGTGTGTGTGTGTATGTATGTGATGTCAAAGTTCCTTATGAAATTTATCAGGATACCCTGTTTTGTTTGTTGCTTTCAGATGAATGGCTTGCGCTATTTTCAGCCTGAATCGCCCACATAAAATTAGTTTTTGTATCATAAGGTTCTAAATGCATTTGTATGTGGTAGGTAATGGTGAAACTGAGTGAAGAGACGTATTATATATACATAAGTTTAGGTAGGTAGGTAAAGCTCTCCAGTAAAAGGAAAAGTTTGTATGAAAAATAATGATGTTGAGAGCTTTATTCACATAGTGACATAGGGAGTACTGGAGTACAGCATGTGGAATTAACTTGGTGATAATCATAATTCCTGCTTCATGTCGAATAACATTTCTCTGAAATTTGCCGGTAGTGTATCATCAGTAGCAGCTCAATATGAGCTTAACAAGATTGTAACAAGTAATGTAACATACCTTCTGTGGTATATTTGTAATTTATCTTAGTTATAGATTATGAAAAATTGTTACTCGAAAATGAAAAGTTTTTTCTTAGCAAAATACTGCCATGACTGATTTGCAGAAACATTTGGAAGTTATAAATTTGCAATAAGTTCTTGTTGATTAATCGGTGAATTTGTATTATGTAGTTTATAATAAAATTCTGGCTCTGATTAAGAGGGGTTGAAATCTTGATGCCAGAGGCCACACAATGTGATATGGTAAAACAAAGTACTAATATTACATCCTGATATCTTCTTGGAAGTATCCTGAATGTGTTATGTCCTGCTGTAGTTTTTTTTTTTTTGCATCATTTTGTACCTCTTGATGTTACTCAGGCTTTGTAAGTATAATTTCAGCACTAGTTGACTACATAGCAGACTTTGTCTAAAACATTTTTGAGGGTTTTTCGTACCTCAAGTTGGCAACATTACCAAAGGAGAGGCCTGTGTATTCCATAAAATCTCCCATATGGTGACACTGGTACTCACTGTTTCAGTTTTGTACAGTTAGTACCAAACTTCATGATATCAACAATGGCATCATTACATTGTCACACACAACTCTCTATTTATAAGCAGTTCTTTACATTGTCTACATAACATGTATCAGACTTTTTAAAAAGACATCATCAGGTTAACTTTGTTAAAATATAAAAATGTAAAATTTCAAATTTCCTATAAAATAAAAAATATTGTGTCGGTTTTCAAGTCCATAATTGACAATGTGTGTTGTATTACATATTCTTTGAAATTTTGTGTTTTTATTCTTTAACAAAGTTAGCCCGATGATGACTTGTTAAAACGCTGAGACATGCTGGTGAAGACATTGTACAAATTTCGTATAAATAAAGAGCTGTTCTAGATGCTATAATAGTACTTTTTGTCAGTACAGATAACAGAATGGAATGAGTTGCTGTGTGATATCAGTAACTTATTTGTGTATGGATATTGTGTCAGGCACTGCCTTACAAGAAAGAAACATAAAGGACTATCTGCTATAAGTAATCATGGATGAAATAGCAAGGTTATTTGTTGTGAGTATGACTGCTACTTGTGAATTTTCTTTCTCCTGTAATTGTGGCAGTAACAAGGCTGGCTCTAGCCATTTTACTGATGCCTCATGGTAATTCTTAAAGCAGTTTAAATCTGCAACAGAAATTAGTGTCTACTGAAATATTAATTATTTGAATGTCCCTATGGCATATGAATGCCAGAAGTATGTTAATAGGATATACTAGCTTTCTAATGATAATGTTACACTCTGCATCGCCATGAGATGTTTTAGACAGAGTCCTATGTTCTTCAAGTAAATGCATTTCAGGTAACTAAATGCAATTTCTTTGACAGTATAAATGTGTTATTCTCAAGCATCTGATCACTGGTAGAATGAAATTGTTGTATAAACCTGAGAAACTTACATGTTCTGGGACTGTTAACATGACACACATTTTGTGCTCATAGTCACTATATACTTGTTGTCTAGTAGAACCATTTTCATTAAAAAAAATTTATTTTGCATTACCTTCACATATTGTCGTATATTGTACTACCTCTAAGATATCTAGCTGTATTAAAAAAAGTATTGCAGTATGCCTCAACACAATTCTAATTTGTCTCATCAACATAAAGCATAAATCATTTTACCAGTAATGAAGAATTTTCCTTCTGTCATGTTGATCATTCCTGAATATATTTCCTGTATAATTCAGATTTAGTGCTGGTATAACATGGAACAGATACCAGGAACATATGCCAAACTCCATGTTTAATAGTCGCAGTCTTTGGTTTTATTTCTCCTGGTATTATATATTTGAGCAAAGGAAACTTAAGAGTCCTTGCACTTAACTCTTTTCTCAAAAATAGCAATGGAAATGTTAACACAGACTTGTCACATGTTATGTGTGGCTTGTTTAAATTTGGGTATTAAATAATTTGTCTGCTAGTGCATGGTAAAACTGTGGAATTTGTGTCAACAAGAAAATCAGTAGAATTAATGGGTGTTAAAATTTACGGGTAGTATTGCCTAATTAGAACACCTATGTATGGGTAATTATAATAAGATAAATTCTTGTTCAGCATTATAAAGATTATGGTAATTTTAATAGACCTTGTTAATGCTCTAACAATGCTAATCTCTACTTCTCAATGTGCAGGATGGGAATATGTAGTGTTCTCTTTCTTATTGAAACAGTTTGACAAAATAACACCAGGTTGCAGCAGTGTGTTCTTAATGCTTTCAGGAGTATTCCTGCTTGGGTAGTGTAGTTATTTATAGTACTGAAAGGACTTTTGCTGTGACTTATGCCTGTTAATGGGTAATGTTGCAGATGAACCTGCATTTTATTATCTCATGCTACAACTTTTAAGTGATGTGCCTGAGTTGACTCAGACACATCACTTAAAAGTTTCCAATGAAACTTCTCTCAATTGATGGTAAGATTTAGACATTTCTTGTAAAATAAATGAAGTAAAAAATTAGCAATTATTATTGTGAATATTATATATTTTTTTTTATTCACAGCAGTCTGGTTTAGGTTTGTTTAAAAAGTGATATATATTTGATCTGGATATCTCTGTGTTGAATGCCATGCTGTTTTTAGGTGAATTTGCAAAACAGTTGCTGAAATGACCGGTACCTTTGTTGTTTCTCTGTGTCTGTCCATCCATGTATCACAGCCATTCTCACCAGGCAGATTTTCATGAAATTGTGTATTTGAGATTGTTACTAGAATTCGTTGACACGATCCAATGTCTGTTAAAATTCAGCAAAAATAACAGCCACTTGACACGAAGACGTACTTGCATTATCTATTGCTATGTTTAAACTTTGTAACTGAGACAAATTATTTTCTGTATGTGGTACATGCCGAGGCCCAAGAAACTGTTTTATAACTGTAACAGACTGTGTTTTATTTGTGGTACACGCTGAGGCTGAAGAAACAGTTTAGAGCTGAGCACTGAATGTGATTCATCTTGAATGTTGAGTATAAACATTTAAGATATTGATTGTAAATATCGCTGCATACAATATCATATTGATGACTGATTTTAAGTCTGTTGCTAAACTATGGAAAAATTTTACAGTGTGTGTTAGAATACTCATTATGTTTCTGGGAAATATCTAAATTTAACAGCTTGCATGTCAAGTGTTAAGTTCTATGGATATTTCTTAACTTGTTAGTTTTAGGTGTAATGGACCTTATGCATGCTGAATTTTCACCACATTTCACTGAAGATTCTGAAGCAAAGGAATGTGTAACACAGAGTGGCATATTGAATGTATTTACATTATAGAAGAGCCAGGTGTAGTTTATAATAATAAGGATTTTTAAAGAATAAATGTTATATATGGTAATTATTTTACAAATTTACAGTAAAATAATAGCTTTATGAAGATTTGTTAATATCGTGTACAGTGTTTGAAAATTATTATTTACCAGGGTTGGTACCAGCAAAAGCAATTTACAAATTGTTGTTTCTTAACATTAATGTTGAGGAATTCTATGCATGTACAGTATCTAAATCCACATTTGAAAGGTATATAATGGTATATGTAGATAATTATTATGTTTTAAAGTAATTTATGGGACAAAATTCATACACCATGAAGCGTAGATTTATTATTATAATACACATGGCTTGTTGCTGTTGACTACTGTTCTGCAGGGTGATCTGAATGAAACTTTTCTGTTGTTAACATTACAGTCTTTTGAGCAGAATATTATATCCTATAAATGTGACTGAATACACAACTTCTGCTTCTTGGATTTTTGTTTGTTAGGTACGAAAGGAAAATAAAGGAAAAGAAAAGTTTTATTTTGCACCATCTGAGTGTAAAAAATTGCCCTTTTCAGATTTGCTTTACACTACTATTTTTTATAGTTCTTTACTCTTCCTTCATTAGAGAACAACCCAAGATCACAGAATTCAAATTATTCATGTTGGTCTCTCTGTATGCTGCATAATATGCAGTTCTATTGTGTGAATTTATGAAAGAAAGTGACATTTGTGTTTCTGTATTATAAACTATGCTGTCTGAGCGTATACAGCAGATTTATGAGGGGTGGGCACTGTAAGCTGTAAGGGTATTCTTTAGAACAGTGTGAAAGATTTTATATAATGAGGCACGGTTTGGAATTGTTATCTGTTAGAGGAGTGCAGATGGAAGTAATGTAGCTGATAATGGAAGAAGTGAATGTGACCATTTATTAAATGAAAATTCCAGAGCTGTCAGCTTTGTGTGCTTGTGTATGTTTGTGCATGCATGTATGTTTTAGCTAGTAGTCCAACTTTTCTGTCTTCCGGTGTGAAATGTTGTGACCAAATAATTTGTTATCTGTTTCCAATTACGCAGTAGTGTGCAAGAAGAACTGCCTCTTTCTCTTGTCTGTTCACTGGCACATCTGGGTAGCAAGCATAGGTGTAGAGGCATTGCTGTCGCCTTTCCAGTTTGGCATTAGAGTTCTGGCAGTGTTGTTGACATCTCTTACAGAGAAGTACTTTCTGTCAGTTTGTGCTGTATGCCACTTCTGTTGTTCACACTTGGCTATGTTATAGCATTTAGGAATGTATATGAACACCAAATTTGTTATGTTTGATACTTTTGTTATTAAATTTCTGTATTGGAATGTTGTAATCTTTTACCACAGGTATAATTACTCCATATATTGAGGTTTATAACAGTATTGTTGGTACAGACATTCAAATATATATTAGAATAATTGTTACATTTAATACAAACTTTCAGCAGGTTTTCTAAAAATAGCAGAGAAAGAAATTAATAATTATGGATCCTGTCCTTGTAGTACTTGACAATCTCAAGGCCACTGAGGAAGAAGTTACAAATAAATTGGAGCATTGTGACTTACATGCCTTATTTTCCTAATTTATGGAAGTGGTTGGATGATCTGTTGGTACGCATTTGTCACACTTTACGTTATAGGCTTGAAACTTCATTCTGTCAATGTTTTTGGGGCTATACTTTGTGACATTACATTATAGCAGATTTATTTGTTGTACTGAGGTATAATATTGTACACTGTAATTTTTATATGCTTCATGTTGACCACCACCATCACAATCACTATCACTATAACTGTATGTTGTATCCTGCTTGGTCCTGGTGGGGAACGTATTGTGGATGTTGTTCCAGGAGGGATGGAGCTCGAACCTCAGGTTAGGAAGGGGAATTAGGCACGCCACACACACACACACACACACACACACAAAATAATCCCCACGCCAAGTGTACTGGAGTTTATTATGCATACACAGTGAATAATGCTGAAACAAATGAACTGAATTGAGTTCCATTTTTGGGATCTTTGGTCCCTTCATTAACATTGACACTTGCTGATCGTCCAGCTTCATACAAAGCTGCTGGTCACTGTTCAAGATACTTCTGCAGACAGCAACTGGAGCACAAGGCCCTTACTCTTGCACTCGACCCTGTACATTGCTTGCGCGATAAACATTTATCATGACCACTTATAAACAACAAGATATAGAAGGAAGCTATATTCCTCACATGCCTGGACTGCTTACTAAGAAATGAAAGTGTAAACAGTGTTAAAGAAAGGCGAGGACTCAGCATGATGAAATAAGCTTATGACTTACATGCAGTACATAACATGCAATTACAACAGCAGCAGCAGCAGGAGCAGGAGCAAGTACAACAACAATAATGTGTTATTTCTATGAAGTGTTCCAGTAAAGATGAACAGAGGCCATGGCCTTGTTGTTTGCTTGGTGTCATCAAAGGCCAATGTGGCTGACCCTCTCTAGAGGACTGTATCGCCAAAAATGTATCCAGATTGCCTATGAAAGGGCACATTAATTAAGGGCAGGGGTCAGTCAGAAGGCATGGTTGGACGTAGCAGAAATTAGCATTAAATTTGTTGGATATAACCCCAAAGTATCACACAATCCCATGTTTGAAATTTCATACTGAATGCATTGGTACATTTATGACTTATATTTGTGCCAAATTTCATATGCATAGCACGTTTCCTCTGTTCTTATTGTCAACTAGAACGTAGAGAAGAGTTTTAAAGACTATTGACTTATTTTATATTCTACATCCCCAGCCATCCCACTCCCCCCTTCAAAAAAAGTACAAAATTACTTATTGCAATGACGTCTATTACCAAGCATTATTTCAGGATCCCAAATTGAGTGTCATTACCACCTCACAAGTATGGTGCTCATGACACTGTGAACAATCAAACTGTAAGCTTCTACTAGATATCCATCACCCAAAGAAGGTTATTGACTCCAGGTGTATCAGTTCATAGTTAGTGAATTGTTGTTAGGGATTATACCACTGTGTCAATGACCGAGTTATTTACGTTGTGAAAACAGCTTACCAGGTCTGTAGCAAGTGTTGGTGTCTTTCAGCTTGATGGAGAGTTCCATTTCTGCAATACGTTTTGTTTGTTACCTTTTACTTCTTTCCTTTATTTGTAGGGTATTTGAACACATTTGTTTGGGTGAAAGGCCCAGTAATTCTTGTTGCAGTGTCAGTAGTTGAACAGCAACTTTTACGTCATTTTTAAGTGTAGCATCCCCATTGTGTTTGTAAAATACTTAATCAAGGAATATAATTTGTAAATAAACAACTTTAATGTAGCAGTTGTAAATTGCAGCTACATTTTTCAGTTACCTCAAAGTAACTATCATCAGGCTGTATATTAGGAGTGTAAAATGGAAATTATTTTCGTATTAAAATAAATACTAGCATTACAGTTATGTAATATACTTTTTAAATTATGTAAAATAATTCCCTTTTACACTTGTGGTATTGAGTCTGGTGATGGTTACATTGGGTAACTGAAACATGTAACTGCAATCTACAATTGCTGCATTAAAGTTTTGCATTGACAAACCATATTTTTTCATTATGTATTGTTTGTAAGTCTTAGGTTTCTACCAGTCTCCTTCCTTTACATACATAAACTTGGGACTGACACATCTAGAATCTTGTTTTGTAAATGTTTGACCAGATTCATGGTACACAAATTGCCATGCACTGCATTTTTCCAAAACTTTACTGTGCAGTAGCTAATAACATGTGTGATTTCTTTGAGTTACAAATAAACACACACTGTTATGTCATAGGTGTACTGTTTCATATTTTAAGCCATGTTATTGCTCCATGTGAAATACTTCTAGAAGCCATTATGAAGGACTCTACCATAACATCAGTTAGCTTGCTGCGTTGGCCTGAAAGATATTTATTTTTTCATGTTACACCATTTTTATGTTAGGCTTTTAATAGTGACATTGAATGTCATCAGAACTGGACCAGTGCTTATCATTTTTAACAGTGTTGTGGACAGAGAGACAGTTTTATGATTGTGTTTAATTGCATAACTGTTCTGTCCTTCAGGTGTGTATTTCCAAAGTGTGATTTAATAATGTGGGGAATAACATTTCACTAATTTATTTTGGATATTTCAGGTTCTTCTTTCTCAGTTAGCCTTTTAGCCATTTTTTTCCCCCTGCCTTTTGTAGATATGAATAATTTATAGTTTTCAGTAGAGACTACCACATCACATGGATAATAGGCTGCCGAAAATATTTGTGTGTGTGATAAAATGTGTGCTGATTAACCCTTTCCACTGGAATTAACTTGCATTGCTGGTCAGTTAGTACTCAGATTTACATGTGAGCATAGTCTTTGTAAAATATTATTTATTGCAATACTGAAATAGAGCTACTGAAACCATATGGTTTTTCTAGTTACCAACAGACGGTGGAAGCTATCTTAAATGTACAACAGTGGTGACAGCCCTGACATGTGGGTGTGAGGGGTATCAGGCAGGTGCTGCCCATCATAAAAGCTAATTGACCATATGTGAAATTTAGTGACTGTCCTGACAGTTGAAGGGAAAGGGTTAATGAATGACATAAGTGAATGTAGATACCAATGTTTGGTGTTTTTAAAATGCCAGTTAAGAATATGACTGATTTATGGAATATATTGCGTTTGACTAGAGACAATCAGTTTTGTGAATAATGCAGGTAATACAGAGGGTAATATTTTGGTGTACTGTAAGTGTGTATGTTATTGATTTTAAGGTGTACATATTTGTAAACTGTTGAACTGGGTCTATTAATAGCACCACATTTTGTAATTCCTCATTCGTTGCATCAACTGTTCCTATGATTTTAGGGAAATTCAGATTAATTCATTCTGCTTAACATATGACACTTGCCTTAAGAGTGCAGATTTTCGTGAGATCTGAGGGGAATGTGCTCCTGAAAACACAGTTGAAACTGAACAATCTCATGTGTAATGCCAACTAGGGATGCATTCCTGTGTGTCTGGGTAAAAACTGTCAAGTCACTTGTTGTGCTGTACAAAACTAGAATGGCAGACCTGCATTGTTAACGGTATTGGATCTTTAAACAAAGAAACATTACTAAAGCGGCAGTGTGATTAAAAATATGTTCATCCCTTATAAACCATCTGCAGCCATGCTGACTGAAGAAATCAGGAGTTGTAAGAATGGCTGTTGACCCATGACCACACTAGTCTAGGACTTTCGCAACACACTGTAACATTTTTAATTTCAATTCCTAGTTGTGCTGTTGAATTTAGTCAACTGACATTCTCACTATTACCTTTCCTCTTTGATGCCTGCCTTATCAGCACTTATGAAAATGTAGTAATAAGGACAAGCACACACGAACCCAGAAAAATTGTATGTGTATCTAAACTGATTATGTCATGAATTTGATTGTTTCCATCCCGTCGAAAACTGGTAGCGTGCACACACAGAACAAGGGAAGCCTGACTGTGCCCACAAAACAACGGCAATATCCCTACCAGCCGGAGTATCATAGGGCCACAAAAACTGTCCCATATACAACAAACGGTGACAATAAACACAGTACGAAGGTTCACAAGAATTCCTGCATGTGATTTGTGCACTACTTAATACTGGCATGTGATCATCCAATTCCAACTACAGAGATAATTAAAACAATGGCTGTAACCTTACCAGCTGGAGTACCATAGGGCCACAAAAACTGTCCTGTATACAACAAACGGCGACAATAACCACAGTACGAAGGTTCACAAGAATTCCTGCATACGATTTATGCGCTACACAATACTGGCACGTGATCATCCAATTCCAACTACAGAGATAACTGTGAGTTTTTATAGCCAAATATTATGAAACGGGAATTTCCACCCGATGGAAAATAGTGCACACCCTAGTTAAACAAGTGTAACCTAATAATACAGGTCGTCAACTACGTTAAAACTGGAATACATACAAACTGCACACAACATAAGTGTACAATTTCATACGAACCCAGGAAACACTAAGCCCCACTGAAAACATTGCAAACGATTACCTCGAGTACCTCTCATACAACCAGGCTATCAAGTGTCACCACAGTTGACTGCACAACTTACATCCATCCCTGCTAGGATACTAAAATTAATAACATTTTACATTTTAATGTATTATATCATTTTAACCAATAGTAAATATTTCTAAAAAGATACAAGACCAATGTAAACCATGGTATCCCATTGGTATAGCGAACGAATGTACCTCAATTAACACCATTTCTTTGTAAGCCCGATGATGGCCAACAAGGCCAAAACATGTGGATTTGCAACTGTTATTTGTATGTTGTGTAATGACAGTTCATTTCAATAAATTTGATTACGTCATGTTTGGGCATGGTGAAAGGGTACTTGATTTTAAATCATTCCATTGTAGGTGGGTCAAGTAGGTGGGCTTAGACCAGTTGAACTTAGTTGTGGGCATATAACTTTTTAATTCAGATGTCATTGAATGTCATCTGGTCATAATTGAAGAATCTCCTGTCTTGCTTGTACTTTATGATGCATAGACACATAGGTACTATGGATAAAGCAGCCTACGTGTGAGAGTGACCACACACTATCGTCTAGTGCCCAGGTACATTTCCATTCCATCTGCATGCCTCTCTGGCATGTATTTTACACTTAGCTGATGCATAAAATTATTTTAATTGGGTTTTTTAACTGATGGAAACTGAAATTTAATATACCGTCATGGTCACTGTTAATATACTCTGAAATAGTTTTATGGTGTCATTATGAAGAAAATTTATAGTGAAAATTTGGATGACACAAGAAACAAAATAACTACACTGACACATATTATGATCAAGAAATGAAATGGGATGCTGAATATTAGAGTTAGAAAGAAAACCGAGTAGAGCATAAGATGAGTTTGTTTGACAGCTAAACTTCAGCAAATGTGCTTGAAGTGTATGTTGTGTGCTTTTGCAAAGTATTGTTTTTCAGCTGTCATCAGAGATCTTTGTAGTGTACCTGGTTTTCAGATTTTAATGACAGACATTTGATCTCCAAAAATTATGTGAATTCTGGTCCTGTCAGCATTATGATGTTTAGAAGCAGTTCTTTGAAGTAATGTTAATTTATTGCAAGAACTGTTTACACAGCATGCAGTAGGGAAAAGTGTTCTTGTTCGGTTTTTTTTATTTTTATACTGGACATGAACTTTTATTTATATTGTAAAAAATCACCAAGCTGGTTGAACAGGTGTTACACATATATGTACATTTTCTGCTGTGGCCTCACTGAAGTGTCACTTGTGCATTGGTGTGTTGATCATTGTAGTTAGAAGGATATAAGAAATGTGGTGAAAGGTTTATCATATTACCCATCTTGTCTGTAGTCGTTATAGGTTTATGATGCATGAGGTTAGCATTCACTTGCAAAATGTTACAAATGTTATTTAACCAATTCAGTGTACATAAAAAAGCAAAAGCAACCCCTGTACAGGCTTGGACAGGACCTGAGGGTTCCAGGAGGTTGAGGCTCCTGGATTTCAAGACAATTGGCACATGGAGGTAAGGTTGTCAGCCCTACGCACCGGCCGCCTTTACCCCCCAGGAAATATTCCTGGTACTCATTTCTGTTAGAGGCTGAGTTGACCCCAGGGCCATAGTGCGGCTGGAAGGATTATGTCAATGAAAAATTCCAATGACACCATCGGAAATCGAACCTGCGACTTTCCGGCTTTTAGCGTAGTGCCTCAACCAACTGCGCCACCACGTACCCACAGTCTCTATACAGGTTCCTTATTTTATCTGATAGCTGTTGTTTGTCTCTTCCCATTACTACTGCACTATGTGCGTGGGCAGTTGTCTGAATGGGCTGTTTTAATATGATAAATGAGCTGACAGGATGTGGCAATCAGTAGTTTTCAGATAATGTAATAGGTGTCATGGTAGTCAAGGAGATTCAAAAGGAGAGAAGATGCTCTTTCTTTAACACTGAAGGAAGTTTAAGTAAAGGATCTAAAAAGTACTTAGAAGCCTGTTGTTAAAATGGATGTTCATAATTTAAGTTACATTTTGATTCAATGTATTTACTGGTCTTCTTTTTCTATTTCTTTTTCTTCTCCTCCTTCTTTCAAGCCAAACTCTGAGCCACCAGGGCTTGTTCTGAGACTCTGAATTGAGCAGAGTATGCATTCAGTAATTCCACATTTGTTTAAATCACCATGTATTCACAGATTTTTTCGTCAGTGGCATGGAATTTTGGCTTCCTAACTGAAGGCTGTAGATGTGATATCAACCATCTTCACATATGTGGTATAACCAGCCAGAACTCTTGGTTGGAGAACATGAACTCCACTTAGGGAATGTCATGTGTGGTGGTCACAGAAGACATAAGTATAGGTCTATTGACAAGACTAAAAAAAAAATAAATGGTCTCACAGTCACTACATGTTTATTACCACTGTTTATTTCATTCATGCATGCAGAGCTTTATCTACGAAAAACAAAGTCAGTTGTTTATGGTACTGCAAATTTTACCACCACCGTCTCTTCATTAGCAGCTCAGTCTGCCTTCTGACTTGTGCGTACGAAAGCCTGCAAAACAACTACCTCTCTGAATCCAGCTTGTTCTATTTTCAGGATCACTTCCTTTGTCAAACCATTGATGTAATGGCCAAAGCTTTAGAGGATGTTTTTGTTTACAGGGGTTCATAGTGGCAATACAGTCACAACCCTTAGCTAAGACTAGGCCAAATCCCTCCATGCAACCAGTACTGTCATAATCTTAACAACAATCTTGGGGTCCACACCCTTCCCAGTGTACCTGTATATGGTGTACAGACTGATATTCTCTTTGCTTGAAGTCCTACATTAATAATAAATTTTTCCAAATGTAAATTTGCCTATCTACCTGCTGAGCATTTCTCTGATTGTCTTGAGCCAAGGATCATCGGTAACAGTGATCAGAATTCTGATTACTGCTTTAAGTACTCACCTCCATCTGATGCTGAGGTTAATGAATGTGTGGAGCTCTACCTCCACTTGGCCATATTACAGCTTGGCTTGCATAGGAAGTATTGAAACTGTAATGTTGAACTGCTAGAAGTATTTGTAACTGTATGCATAGGTAGATTTATGTGTAGTTTGATATTTCAGTGTTGTGATGATAGACCATTTGGATAACTGAACTTGTCATTTAATACAGAATGTAAAATTAGTTTATTGGCTGACTACATATGGAGGGGGATGCAGAAAAAATACTGATAGGAAGCTGAACAAAATGTAATTAATTTGTAATTTTCCATTTTGATTCTGCATGCCTGTTTAATAAATGAATTTAAATGTATAATTTTAGTGAGAATGAATCATAACTTTATACACATTTTTAAAATATTGCACATGTGCCTTGCATGCTGTTGTTTAATTAAACACATGTATCTTTTGTAAGAATGAAAACTGTTAATACTGTAAAGACAAAGAATGTTACATGTAGCCCCATTGCTCGTTTATAATTTGTATAATGCTTAACCCTTAGGCGCCAGGATTTAAATGCCTCGTGCAGTTTTTTCTGGGGGTTTTTAAATTTCAATGCATGCTCTTAGAAAAAAAAAATCATATCTCATAGACTTTTCCTTCAAATTTAATGCAATAAAATTTGTCAATCTGCTTATGAATTGGTTTATCTGGGAAAAAATGCTCACCTACTGTTATAATAAATTTAGGCCTTTGAATCGCATGCATTATGTAAAATGTAGTGTAAATAGTTCATTACTCACATAATATTGGCTGCTGCAGAAGGTCTGTGGCACCTTGGATCACTATTTTACCACAACACACACTATTATCAATTCTAAGTGGTCTACAAGTTCACTTTTGTGTGATAATCCGCGAAACAAGGCACCACAGA
>Ga0123354_10002261_pt1 | contig 25155 bp, 14 predicted proteins | sample TergutLab28metaG_2_FD_97872 | JGI IMG/M metagenome (GOLD analysis project Ga0123354, IMG submission 97872) | Labiotermes labralis P4 segment gut microbial communities from Petit-Saut dam, French Guiana - Lab288 P4 | ecosystem: Host-associated > Arthropoda: Insects > Digestive system > Gut ...
TATAGTAAAATACTTATCTAGGTGTGTATCACTTACTATCCTCTTCCGATTTAGAAACAAAAATACAAAATCTGTTGAAAAATCGGATCCAATTTTTTCGCCGGCAAAGATACGAGGTGTGTATTATGAATAACCCCGTGCTGCGGCTATCGCCTTGCACGGGGTTATTACTTGTGTCACGCCTTCGGCGTTTTTTTATCACTAGGAAGATACTCTACGAAGCGATAAAAAATGTGAGAAAATTGGCAGTGTGAAAATCCGCACAGTATTAGGCAAGTAGTAATGAAAAACAAATGCCCTTATTTATCAGGGCTCCCTTAGTAGCCACAAAAAAGCCGCCAAAAGGCGGCTCGCAGAATAATCATATCGGCGATTACCCTAAAATTTAAACTGCAGTCTGCAAGTAAACACGCCCTCTTTTACATGTTTCGTATAATCTAACACATGCACTTTGTCGGCGGCAGGTTTTGCATCTTCGGCAGGCGCTTTAAACCCGTTTTTGGTTGCATTGAAAGGCAGTTCGTAAAAACACATCAAACGTAAATAAGAGGTGCATCTCACTAATAATCCGGCGCCAAAGTAGTTGTACGACAAATCGGTTTTGTTGGTAATCTGTTCTTTATCAATTTTGGTATTCGGATTCATGTACGCATATTTCAGCACTACGGTAAGTGGGGTTTTGTAAATATCTTGCACAAAATACACGTGTGCACCCCAAAACTTGCGAATGCGGTTAAAATCGGCAGCGTATTGTAATGAACTGCTACCGGTTTGAAATAGATTCCATTTGGGAGAGGTTAGGTCGCCGGCTAAAGAGGGTTGAGTTCCCCACAAAACTTCTCCGCGAAGATTGGTAATTCCCCAAGAAGTTTGAGCAGAAAACTGCATGTCGAAACCATAATATTGACGAATGTTTTTCTTGTTTGCTTCTACCTGTTCGCTTACCCATGTATTTATACCGTTAGCGTTTTTTTGAATGGTGTAAAGCATAGTGTCTCTGTTTCTTACTGTTCCATAGTACATAGAAGCCCCGATGCCGAAAGTATAGTTTGACCATTTTTTGTCGTATTTAAGATGACCGATAAAGTCCATTTTTCCGTTATCGGGAAGGGTGATTCCGTTTCCGCAGAATGCGCCTGCCTCTAATTTTAAGCCTTCCACCGGTGTTCCTTTGGGTGCGGCAAGGGTTACCATGGCGCCCAAATCTCTTTCATCGGGAAATAGTTTCTGAAACAAGATGGTTCTTTCCGGACTTTCTCTTCTTGAAGATGAATAAGATATTTCATCGCCAAACGGTCGGTCGAAAATCCCAACGGTTAAAGAAGCAATATTTAGCCAAGGTTCTGAAACTTTGAGATAAACATCTTTGAATCCTATCCCTTTTTCGGTAAGGTCTAATTGTAAAACGGCAGAACCGAACGATTCTTCCCACGCAATTTTAACACGCCCACGACGTACCCCAAAACGGAAAAAATCGCCCGAATTTCCATCTCTTGACTTATTATAAGAAGTTGGACTTCCCACTTTTGTGGAAGCAAACTCTTGTCCCACTTCAAACTGACCTTGAATGTATCCTGAAATTTTTAACTTTTTGAGTTTTTTAATCTCAATAAGATTGTTGTCCACATCTTCTTTCACTTTTTCAATTTCGGTTTTTACCGGTTCTTCAAGAATAGTGGCATCATTTTGAGCTTGCAGCGTTCCTCCCACACAGAATACTAAAATGCTGATTATAACTGATATTGTAATTTTTTTCATATTGATTTTTTTTAATTGTTAATTTTTTCCACCCCCTGCCCCCGCCAGCGGGGGAGATTGTTTTTCTCTTAATTATTAATTCTTAATTCTTATAGATGCGAAACAAACCCTACTTTATCCACAATTGCTTGTCCTTCGGTAGATTTTACAAAGTCAATAAACGGTTTTACTTTCTTTTCATTGTTAATGCTATAGTAGTAGTATAATGGTCGAACCACGGGATAGGTTTTGTTTTTAGCATTTGCAACGCTTGGTTCCACGAAACTCTTGCCGTCGTAACTTACGTGGATTGCTTTAACTTCTTTGTTCAGGTAGGCTAATCCCACATAACCGATAGCGCCTTTGGTTTGTTTCACCGATTGAATAATGGCGCCGGTTGCGGGCATGGAAAGTACGAAATTAGCGTAGTTTTTGTTTTTCATAACATGCTCTTTAAAAAACTCGTATGTTCCGGAAGAACTTTCGCGGCAATACACTACAATTTTCATATCGGAACCGCCTACCTCTTTCCAGTTGGTAATTTTTCCGGTGTAGATCTGCTCCAATTGTTGGCGTGTTAAGTTTTTAACAGGGTTGTCGGGATGTACAATTACGGCTAAGGCATCGTAGCCAATAATTACTTCTTTGGCTGTTTTTCCGGATTCCGACATCTTTTGTTTTTCATCGAATTTCATCGGGCGCGAGGCTTGCGCGATGTCGCAAGTGCCTGCAATGAGCGCAGCAATACCCACGCCGGAGCCGCCGCCGGTTACAGTTACATTGCCGCCTTTTTTACCAAAGGCTTCCGCTTCTTGTTGAGAGACAGGCAAACAGGTGTCGGAACCTTTTACTACAATTTGTGCATTCGCAAAAGGATTAATGAGGGCTAACAAACCCAATCCTACCACAAGGGATTTTACTTTTTTAAACATTTTCATATAAAATAATTTGGTTTATAAGTGTTCACTTTTTTTATGGCGCAAAAAAGCAAGGTTGTTATAAACAAACCGTTTCGGTAAAATGTAGTTTTAATGAAATTAATGTTGCGGAATAGTTACAAAATAAAAATCTATTTTTGCCGCTTCAATAAAAAAAGATCATTAACTTTTTAAATAGTTTTATGAAAAAGAATCTACTCCTTCTTACGGCACTCTTTACAGGGATTTTTACACTGTTTGCACAACCTATTTATAACGAAGATGGTATTCGCCTCTATCACACACTCTCTCAGGAAGAAATTGAGTGGGCAAGAAGTAAGGGATACGACACTCTTAGAATAGCCTCTATTCCTCCCCCTGTGGGAGAGCTACGCCCCATTGCAGAGTTTGAACCTGCGGAAGCAGTGCTGATTCGATATCCATTTGGTATTCCCATTTTATTAATTAAAGAGATGGCGGAATATATTAAAGTAATTACCATAGTAGCAAATGCATCAGAGCAAAACACTGTTTTGAACCAATATAATTCTAACGGAGTAAATACAGCTAATTGCCAATTTTTAATAGCCAACACGAATACATACTGGACCCGCGACTATGGTCCTTGGTTCATGGCAATTGATGATAGTACAGTAGGGATCTTCGATTTTACTTATAATAGACCACGCCCTTTAGATAACAATATTAATACCACTCTTGCATCCTACCTGTCAAGCGCTGCCGGTGGAGGAATACAGATAGATAGATACACATCAACGCTTGTGCTTACCGGTGGTAATTATATGAATGATGGTATAAAGCAGGGATTTTCAACCACACTTGTTCTCAATGAAAACACAGGTCTTTCCGAACAACAGATAAAAGATCAGTATGTACTATATTTAGGGATTGAGCAACAACATTTTATCGCAGATGCGATATATCCTTACGATAATATTCAGCACATAGACTGTTGGGGAAAACTTCTTTCGCCCAACAAAGTATTGATTGATTCGGTGGCGCCATCAGCTCCAAATTATAACAAATTCCAAGCTGCGGCAAACTATTTTAGAACCCAAACATCTTCATGGGGAATGCCATATCAGGTGTATAGAGTTTTTGCACCCGGAGCAACCGGTACAAACCCTAAGACCCCATATTCTAATTCATTGATATTGAACAAAAAAGTTTTTGTTCCGGTTAGTTCTTCGCTTACGAGTAATGATAATGATGCTCTTGTAGTTTATCAAAATGCTATGCCCGGATATGAAATTATCCCGATACCCTATAATAGTTGGCTTAATACCGATGCCCTGCACTGCCGCACCCACGAAATTGCCGACAGATGTATGTTGTATATCAAACATCAACCACTATTTGGGAGTGTTGAAAATGAAGGGTATGTAACTTTCAGTACCGAACTCTATTCTTACTGCAACAACCCGATGGTTTCCGATTCTGTTATCGTTTACATTAAAACCTCCGGAAGTAACGAATATGTAGGATATAATATGGTAGAATCAGGTAATAATACTTGGACGGCAAATGTTAGCGGACTGCCGAGCGGAGAGATTAACTATTACATTTTTGCTAAAGATGAGTCCGGAAGAAGAGAGTGCCACCCCTACATCGGCGCACCTGATCCGCATAAGTTTACACTTATTGGCGTGGCCACTGACCTCCCTATTGTCGCAATAGATAAAAATAGCTCTTCTGTAACCTCCGATAGTTTTGAAGTGATTGAAGATTACATAACCATATCCAATATCGGTACAGCAGATCTCACTTTTGAGATAAAGGATATTGATTTCCCTATATCGTTTACAATTGAGCCGATGGATGCAATCATTCAACCAGGTGGATCTCAAATTATCAAACTGTCTTATGACTTTTACAGTGTTGAAAATGGAGAATATACAGGGCGTTTTTTTATAAATACCAATGATCCTGTACAACCGGAAATTGAAATTGTATGCTCTGCTTCTCAAAACTATACACTTCTTATTCCTGTTTTGGTAATAGACAGTACAAAATCTTCCGTATTTTCCGATGGACATGAAGTAATTAAGGATTCCATTACTATTTCTAATATTGGGAATGCAGAACTTACTTTTGAAATTACCGATATTGATTTTTATGAAATGCTTACTATTGCGCCACTCGGAGGTACGGTTCAAGAAGATGGATCTCAGATTATTATTTTGTCTTATGATTTTTCTGATCTTGAAAACGGAACCTATTACGGAAGCTTTATTCTATTAAGTAATGATCCTGAACAGTCTGAAATTGAAATTACCTGCTTCGCATATCAAAATTATGTGGGAATAAAAGAAACGAATGTTAACACAATCTATATGTATCCTAACCCTGCATCCGATAAACTGAATATTGTTTTCAATGGTGAAAAGTATGTGAAAGCAAATATATACAACATTTTAGGTGTAGAGCTTAGAGAGCTGATACTTACAAAAGGATTAAATACGATTGAGATCAAAGAGTTGCCGAGTGGCATCTATTTTATTAAGATTGCCGGCAATGCCCTTAAGTTTGTGAAGCAATAAAATTGTGCCGTCCCTCTCTACAAGATCCCGACTGCAAAGTAGAGATCATCTCTAAGAATATCTCCTCAGGATGGGTTACTCCCGCTATACCGAATCGCTCATGCAGTTGGGCGTAAAAGTGGTAGTCGTTCCAGCCAAACTCGCAAGACTTTACGGCTTTAAAGGGTTGGGCTACCTTAAAAGTGGTAGTATAACTTCCGCCGGTTTCAATGGCAAAATTCATGGGCAATATTAAATCGGCTATTGCGGTGGCTTCGTTCTCAAAGAGCGACTGCACACAAACAAACGATGCGGATTTAAAAAGTTCTGCCGTTTCAGGATGTTCCATAGGCAAATTCTCTCCAAAGATAAAGATATTATCTGCTGTTTTTTTGCGAAATTCGAGAGCATCTTCGGGATAGATTCCCATATCGTATAACCCCTGACTGTTACAAGCAGTTTTCAAAGTCATCATACCAGAAAATAGTTTACATTGTTTTTCGGTAAGATACATAGTGTTTTTAATTTCGCAAAAAGCAGCTTCATCAATCGTTTTTTCAGAAACAATAACTACCGATTCCGGAACTGCAATTAATTCTTGCGCAATCTTTTCAACAATATTAGCCGCAACACCCGCTTGCTCCAATAATTGTGTGTAGTTTTCCTGTAAAATGGCTTCTTTATATTCTTTGTAATTCAATCCTAATTCTTTAATAAAAACCCCAAATGCTTTTTCGCTTTTTATCAGATAATGATTAATAGCTCTTACAAAAGCGCAATAATCTTTAACTACAATAGTTTCATCAACACGGAATTTATAGAAACAATTCGTATCTTGTGTAATATAAGTAACCGGAGTTTGGTTTTGAAAATGCATATTTTGAACGATATGACTCACTACAGGGTGATCTTGCGCCAAGTTTGTGCCGATAATATACACGCGCTTTGCGCCCGTTAATTCAGGAAGCGGGAGATTATCATTTTTATTCAAATTAAAAACAGAAGTTTTTGTATTGATATGAGACAACGAACCAACATCATTTGTTTTCACGCCTGCTCTTGCCCATTTTTGAATCATGTACATGCTTTCGTTGGTTAGTTCAGGGGATATGAAAATAGAGGTGCGAGGTGTGAGGTTCGAGGTACGAGGTACGAGGTTTGAGGTGTGAGGTTCGAGATGAGAGGTTTTTTTGTGAATAATCTCAATGGCTTCTTCTGTTGATATTGGCTTAAAAACTCCTTTCTCCCTTTCTCCTTCTCCCTTCTCCCTTAGTAGCGGTTGTGTAATTCTATCTTTTCTATTGAAAATGTTATATCCGAATTTTATCTCTCTATTAATTAAACCATATTGGTTCACGATCCCTTCGCGTGAAGTAGCACCATACACTTTGTTTTTATACATCAACAGGTCAATTTCAAAACCTTCCGAACCGAAAGGGTCAATAGCGGGAGTTTTTTCAAAAGGAAGCGGCAATATTTTCTCTTTAAAGTTTTCGGTTAACGCTCCGGTAGGGCAAGTATCCAAGCACAATCCGCAGGCATCGCAACGACTTTCTAAAAGTTTTCCTTCCATATTAGGCGCAATGAAGGTTTTAGAACCACGCTTAAAGAACTCCCATGCTTTATTGCCGGAATACTCTCTGCACACGCGAACACAGCGCCCACAAAGGATACATTTATTATTATCCAATTCTATTTGAGGATGTTGAAAGTTAGGTTCAAATTTTTGATAATTCCCTTGATAATGTTTTTGGTTTACGCCATATTCAGTGGCGTATAGCTGTAACTTGCAATTATAAAAAGCAGAACATCCACATTCCAAACATCTTTCAGTCTCTTCCAGAATCAATTCTTTATCTTGATACCCCAACTCTACTTCATCAAAGTTTTGTCGCTCATTTTTATTTAACACCGGCATTTCATAGCGGATAAAACGCTCAAATTTGTTTTGGTAACCCTCTTTATTTTGTGTTTCAAAATTATCTTTTGTGCTGATAAACGGTGCGTTAGGATGAGCCTCAGCCGAACATACGTATTGTTCAATATATTTAGCGGCGGCTTTGCCGCCAGCAATTGCTTCAATAATATTGGTAGGACCGGTAACGGCGTCACCTGCGGCAAATATTTTGGGGATATTCATCTGATAAGTGGTTTCATGGGCATCTAATGTTTTCCACTTATTCAACTGTAAAGATTGTGGGGTGTAAAATTCGTTGATATGATCAAGTACCTCATATTGAATCTTCTGGCCGGTTGCGGGGAGCACTAAATCACAGGTCAGGTCAAATTCGCTTCCTTCAATAGGAACGATGTTAGAGCGGCGCGATCCGGGGAGTTTTTCTGCCTTCATTCTAATACACTGCAATCCTGTGAGTTCTCCTTTGTCGTTGTAATAAACTGCTTTAGGTGCTGCAAGGAATATGTATTCTACATTTTCAATTTTCGATTCGTGAATTTCTATGGGGTTTGCCGGCATATCGGCTTCGGTGCGGCGATAAAGTACAATTACTTCCGTGCTTCCGCAGCGGCGGGCAGAGCGACAGCAATCCATAGCCGTGTTGCCCCCTCCCACAACTACAACTTTCTTCCCTCTCAAATCCAAGTCGTTACCGGTTTCTGCATTCTTTTTCAAAAAATCTATACCCGAAACGAGATTCGGGGCGGGGTTTTCTCCAATCCCCAGCAAGTCGCCATCCCAAGCACCGATACCCAAGAAAATAGCATCGTAATTTTTTTCTAAATCAGCATATTTCAAATTTTTACTTAAACGTTGTTGGGTAAAGATTTTTACACCTAATTTTGTAATATTTTCTATCTCTTGATCTAAGATAGCATTGGGCAAGCGATATTCCGGAATTCCATAGCGAAGCCAGCCGCCGGCGGCTTCTTTTTGTTCATAGATATCAGCTTGGAATCCTGCTATTTGGAGGTAATAGGCAGCCGTTAATCCGGCAGGACCTCCACCAATAATGGCCACTTTTTTTCCGTTAGAAGGTTTAACTTTCGGCGTAAATGGAGAATTTGAAACTAAGTCAAAATCAGCCACAAAGCGTTTTAAATAATCAATACCCACCGGTGCAGCGTCATCGGTGAGTTGTCTGCGGCATTTGGCTTCGCAGGGGCGCACGCATACACGCCCGCAGATTGCCGGCAACGGATTGGTTTCCTTTATCAATTCTACGGCTTCTTGATAGAGCCCTTTTTCAATAAGTGAGATATATCCTTGAACATCCACACCGGCAGGGCAAGTCAGCTTACATGGAGCAACACAATCAGCATAATGGTTGCTTAACAGCAGTTCCAGTGCCATTTTTCGCGATTTTATTACGGATAGGGTGTTTGTAAAAATCTCCATTCCCTTCTGCACAATCGTTGAACACGCCGGTTGGTGCGTTCTATAGCCTTTAATCTCCACCACACAAACAAAGCAAGAGGAAAAAGGTTTTAGTTTAGGATCGTGGCACAGATGTGGGATCTCTATTTCTAGTGATTTACAAACATTTAAAATGGTTTCGCCGGTTGGCACTTCCACCGTGCAATCATCTATTTTTATATCTATCATTTTATAATTCATTATTTTTTTAATTGTTTTCATCTCTTCCGTCAGACGGCGGCAAGCCGCCTTCTGCCACCTTCTCCGCAAGCGGAGAAGGAATCCCCTCCTCTTATCATCTAACCACTAACCACTAATCACTAGCCACTAACCACTATTATAGCTTTTGGTTTGCATTTGTGGAAGCAACTGCCGCAACGTGTACAGGTTTCGGCAACAATTTTATGCGGTTTTTTAAGTTCCCCTTCGATACAATTTACCGGACAAACTTTTTTGCACAACATACAGCCGATACATTCTCCGGCAACAATTTCATAGCGAATCAGTGCAGAGCATTGCAGGGCAGGGCACCGTTTTCCGAGGATATGCGCTTCATACTCATCTCTAAAATAGCGTAATGTGGACAAGACAGGATTTGGGGCAGATTGTCCTAGACCGCAAAGCGAATTTTTCATGATTTCATGGGATAAATCTTCCAGCATATCCAAATCTTCAATATTTCCTTCTCCTTTGGTAATTCTGTCTAAGATCTCCAACATTCTCAGCGTTCCTAATCTACAGAAAGTACATTTTCCGCAGGATTCTCCTTGTGTAAAAGTGAGGAAGAACTTTGCGACATCTACCATACAGGTAGTTTCGTCCATTACTACCATCCCGCCGGATCCCATAATGGCGCCGGTTTTAATGATGGCGTCATAGTCAATAATGGTATCCAACATATTTTCAGGGATACACCCACCTGATGGTCCACCCAATTGTACTGCTTTTATTTTTTTTTGGTTAGGAACGCCACCACAGATATTGAAAATAACGTGGCTAATGGGTGTTCCCATCGGAACTTCTACCAATCCTGATTTTTCAATTTTACCGGTAACGGCAAACACTTTGGTGCCTTTGGCTTTTTCAGTTCCTAATGCGGCGTATTTTTCAGCGCCGTGCATAATGATGGCGGGAACATTAACGTAGGTTTCCACATTGTTGATATTAGTGGGTTTCTCCCAAAGACCTTTTTCGGCAGGGTAGGGGGGGCGTTTGTTTGGCATTCCGCGTTTACCTTCAATAGAAGCGAGCAGGGCGGTTTCTTCACCGCAAACGAAAGCGCCGGCGCCCTCTTTCACATAAATGTCGAAGTTAAAACCGGCAATGCCACAGGCGTTGTTGCCGAGATAGTTTTTGTTTCGCGCCTGCTCTAATGCGATACGCAGTCGTTTTATTGCCAACGGATATTCTGCACGACAGTAGATAATGCCCTGGGTAGCGCCCACAGCACGTGCCGCAATCAACATCCCTTCAATTACGCTGTGCGGGTCTCCCTCCAAAATGGAACGATCCATAAATGCGCCGGGGTCTCCTTCATCGGCATTACAAACCACGTATTTTTGATCATTAACCTGTTTGGCAGTAAGTTGCCATTTTGTGCCGGCTGAGAAACCGCTGCCGCCGCGCCCGCGTAATCCGCTCTTGAGTATCTCGTTGATAATCTCTTCACTACTAAGAGAACTTACTTTTTTAATGGCTGAATAGCCGCCCCGCTTTTCATATTCTTCTATTAATTCAGGGTTGATGATACCACAATTACGTAAAGCCCATCTGGTTTGTTTGTTCAGAAAGTTATTTTCGGGTGCATCAAAATCATGAGAATACACCACATCTTCATGTAATATTTGTTGCTGAATGATATGGTTTTCATAAATTCTGTTTATTTTTTCCTCATTAACGCGACCATAAATAACGCCGGTGTTATCTGTATCAATATGAACGAGGGGTTCGCAGTAGCACATACCAATACAATTCGTTTTTTCTAATAGAAATGCGTTTGGATTTAGTTTTTGCAATTCCAACAGGCGGTTATATACTTTTTGGGCGCCGGCTGCCACACCACAGCTTCCCATGCCTACTTTTACAACACAAGGATTATTCATGACTAAAATTTTTAATGGCGCTAATAGCAGTCTCTCCGGTTAATTTTCCAAAGGTTTCTTCGCCAATCATCATGGCAGGCGCTAAAGAGCAACAGCCCAGGCAGGATACCGATTCAAGTGTGAATTTTCCATCGGAGGTGGTTTCTCCATCTCCAACTTTCAAATATGATGAAATTTCGTCCATCACGGCATTTACGTTTTGCACGTGGCAGGCGGTTCCTTTGCAAACTTTGATAGCGTATTTTCCTGATGGATTCAATTTGAATTGGGCATAGAAAGTAGCCACGGCGTACAGTTCCCCCAACGTGTAATTGAGTTCTGATTCAATGAATTGAAGTGCTGTTTTGGGTAAGTAAGTATATACGGCTTGCACTTCTTGCAATAAGGCAATCAATCCTTCTTTTTTTCCTTTATATTTAACTACGATTTCTTTAATTAAATTAAGATCAATCGTATCGTTTGGAACAATTTTTTCTATGTACTGTATTCTTTTTATCCTCATTTAGAGTTAACTATAAAACATGATAGGGTGTCAAAATTTCTTTTCCAACCTCAACCGCTTTAATGTTTTCGGGAATTAATCCGTGGTGGCGAACGGGTAGTGATTTTTCCAAACCTTTTTTCAAAAACTCGTCCGTTACTAAGGGTTTAATTTTCAAGAAACCACCCAGTACAATCATATTAAAAAGTTTGGCAATACCAATTTCCGAAGCCTTATCTGCTGCCGCTACTTGATAAATATTGATGTCTTTACGTGAGGGATGTGAGGTTATTCCATTCGGATCGTAAATAAGTAGTCCGCCCGGTTTTACCGTTTGTTCAAACTTGTCCATTGATTGTTGATTCAGGATGATAGCTGTGTCGAATAGATTTAAACACGGAGAGCTGATACGCTCATCGCTGATAATCACGGTAACATTAGAGGTACCACCGCGCATTTCCGGACCATAAGAGGGCATCCAGCTTACTTCTTTGTTTTGCATAATACCGGAGTAAGCCAAAATCTTTCCCATAGAAAGTACGCCTTGTCCGCCAAAACCTGCTATAATAATTTCTTCAGTCATAACTAATTATATTTTTTGTTTATTTATTATTTTTAATATCTCCCAGTGGGTAATAAGGAAGCATGTTTTCTTCCAACCATTGGTTGGCTTTCACTGCCGGAAGTTTCCATCCTGAGTTACAGTTTGAAACGATCTCTATGAAAGATGTACCTTGATTAAGTTTTTGGTTTTCAAACGCTTGCCGTATTGCTTTTTTACATTTGCGTGACAAAGCAGGAGTGTGAACGGCTTGTCGGGTTACATAAATAGTGCCGGGTAGTTGTGCTACGAGTTCTGTAATTTTCAACGGATTTCCCATAATTTGCAGATCACGGCCATAAGGTGAAGTTGAAGTCTTCATTCCTTCTAAGGTAGTGGGCGCCATTTGCCCGCCGGTCATACCATAAATTCCGTTATTCACGAATATCATAGTCATATTTTCGCCGCGATTGCAAGCGTGAATGGTTTCTGCCGTACCGATCGCTGCTAAGTCGCCATCACCTTGGTAAGTTAATACGAAGTGATTGGGATAGAGGCGTTTGATGGCAGTTCCCACAGCGGGAGCACGTCCGTGTGCTGCCTCAATGAAATCCACATCAAAGTAGTTGTAAGCCAAAACGGCACACCCTACCGGCGCAACCCCAATAGTTTTATCCTGAATATCCATCTCTTCAATTACTTCTGCAATTAAGCGATGAATTAATCCGTGCCCGCAACCCGGGCAGTAATGCATGACGTTCTCCGTGAGCACAGAGGTTCTTTTATAAACCAAATTTTCGGGTTTAATGATTTCTTCTTTTGTCATAATTATATTTTTTTAGTTTATTATTTTTTTTTGAATGAGATAAACACACAGATTTATTGTGTATTAAAATTTCTTAAGCGCTTCTAATATTTCGCTGGGGGTGGGTATAATTCCGCCGAAACGTCCGTAGTGTTTAACAGGGACTTTACATTCAACAGCAAGTTTCACGTCTTCAATCATTTGTCCTGCGTTCATTTCTACGCTTAGGATACCTTTTGTTTTGATACCGATATCATGAATGATTTGTTTGGGGAAGGGCCACAAGGTAATCGGGCGGATAAGTCCTACTTTAATTCCTTCTTCACGTGCCAATTGCAGCACTTTCTGGCAAATACGGGCAGCTGATCCGTAAGCTACTAAAACGTATTCCGCATCTTCACATTGAAAGGTTTCATAGCGCACTTCATTTGCTTCACACTCTTTGTATTTGGCTTGCAGACGCAGGTTTACCTTCTCTTGTTTAGCCGATTCCAATTGCAAAGAAGTGATGATATTGTGGGGGCGCGATTTTGGTTTTCCTGTAGCCGCCCACGGAAAGGTTTTTGCGATATATTCGTCTGTCCAGCGTGGTTTGTATTCGCCCACTTCCACTCTTTCCATCACTTGACCAATAATACCATCAGTAAGAATCATGGCGGGATTTCTGTATTTGAATGCTAAGTCGAAGCCGAGTTCCACAAAGTCGTACATCTCTTGTACGGAAGCAGGCGCCAGCGTAATCAAGCGATAGTCGCCATGTCCGCCGCCTTTAACGGTTTGAAAATAGTCGGCTTGGGAGGGTTGGATGGTACCCAGTCCGGGGCCGCCGCGCACTACGTTCACACATAGCGCGGGGAGTTCTGCGCCGGCAATATAGGACAATCCTTCCTGCATTAAGCTTACGCCCGGGCTGGAAGAGGTGGTCATCACTTTTTTACCCACCGAACCGCCGCCATACACCATATTGATGGATGCTACTTCACTTTCTGCTTGCAGCACCACCATACCTGTTTTTTCGTAAGGCTTCTCTGCCATTAGATGTTCTAAAATTTCAGATTGTGGCGTAATAGGATAGCCGAAGTAGCCATCACAGCCACAGCGAATTGCACCCTCGGCAATCGCTTCGTTTCCTTTCATTAATCTTAATTCTTTCATAAAATTCTATTGTTTAATTATTGATTTTTTCTATTTGATAATTAGTTTTTTTGCTTCGTTTCCAATCTTTACAATATAAAAACCTTTGGCAAGATTTGAAATATCTATTTGCGTTTTTTCATCATAAATAGGCAACCTTTTCAACAACAATCCTTGAACATCATAAATTTGAACGGCTATCCCATTATGGTTTAAGTCGGAAGGCGATACTAAAATTTCAAAATATTGAGTTGCCGGATTGGGGTGAATAGAAAACAAACAGTTATTTTGCTTCTCTTCAACTCCATAAGGACTGATAAAACAGGCTACAATAGTGTGATTGTCGGTTACATTTTTAAAAGTATAAACCATTCGATATTTTTCTTCATCATTTTGAGGATAAATAGATATGTTACTGTCAATCCAAATATAATTAATAATAAAATCAGTATGCGACTGTATCACAAAAGATTGGTCTGTACTTTCCAAAACTGAAACTTCTCCTTCAGGATCAATAGTTCCATATTCCTCTCTAAGTAGCCAAAGAAATTCCTTACTTGCCGTAATCGTATAATAAACAGGTGGGGCAGCAGGAGACCATATCGCATAGAGGACAATATCTTCGTCAATTGCAATAGATTGGTTATCTTCATAAACGATTTCTCCTTTCGGAGTGAGCGCCCAACCTTCAAAAAGGCGATCATCAAAAGTAAAGGTGTTAATACGCAACTCTTGTTCAACTTCTTCTTCAAACATTTGTGGAGGCATTTTACCTTCTCCTCCATTGGGGAGAAAAGCAACGCCATAAAATTGCGTCGTTCCTTCATTATAGGTAAAAGAAATTTTCCCACCATTTACTTTGATATTGGTTAATGAGCAGTCGGTTACTACTGTTCCATCTGAAAAAGTAGGCTTCGGGTCTGACATAGCGTCGAATGTAGTTCTTCCCCCTGGACCAAAATGCGCCAAATTGAGAGAGCCACTATTAGACGGATAATTTGCACTGGGTCTGAAAATAAAGACTTCGTCAAAAGTATTCGTATTGTTATAACCTGCATTTCCTCCCCATCTTGTATCAATTCTATAAATCAACATTCCTGCAACAGTTCCATAATTGCCAAAATTTTCGAATGGGTCGTTAGAATTTCTATACTCAACAATAAAGAACTGTTCAGGGTCGTCTGTTGGGATTTTATAACTCACAAATCCTAATCCACTGCCAATAGAATTGAGGGTAAATTTTCCGGGTGGGATTTCGCAGGGTTCATCCACCCAGTTGCCATATTTCCATTTTGCATACCCGCCGGATTGTTGTGGTGGATTGGGATTTGCTTCCATAATATCCCAATTACCGCAAGGCGATCCGCCATATTCATAGTGGTAGAAATCAGGATAACTTAATGAGTGTTGCATTTCGTGACATAACACAGCATTATTGAAATAACCGCCTTCTAAAAGAAAGTTATAATCCCAAACCCTTTTTCCGTGAATATATGCCTTTTCATTGTATAGCGCCCAACGGTGGGGCCAAAGCAAATTTGCCCAGTCGTCGTTATTTCCTTTTATCAAAAAACAAACATTGTCCACATGGCCATCATTATCATAGTCAATATCCAGATCATCCGGAACCATATCTGCAATATAATCAATGGCTCTATGCAACAATGCATGTTCACGTTCGGTACGTTCCCAGCCATTATCGCCGCCTTGATATCCGTTAGGATTAGTAGTAGCATTATAAGGCTGGTAATAACTTCTTGGGTAATCATCCTGATAAGATAAAATCAAATTTCCATTCGGTTCCGGGAAAAAACTTGAAGAGATAGTTAGATGTCCGTATGAAGTCGTATGAAAATAATTAATCATGGAATTATAACCTTGTGTTTGTTTATTAAAGATATTACTAAAAATGGTTAAAGGAGCGGTAATATCTGTTTCATCGGCAAATCTAATAAAGACCACCAAATTATTGAGGGTTCCATGGTTTCTCTCGGATGTTTTAGCACGTGGGATATCTTTGTAATTAAACCATGTCGCTCTTCTTTTTTGATATTCAGCAGAGGAGATAGTAACGTTAGGTTGAAGTCCTTTTTCTGAAGGATTAATAGTACCTGCTACAAACGGTGAGGGAATGATATTATCCCCATCATACATGGCATACATGTAATAACCTTCATCATTTTGAATAATAGTATACCCGTTTTTATCATGGAGATAGTTATAAAATTCATCTCCGGAAGCATAGCAATGTAGAATATCGCCATTGGGTTGCACTAATGTTTTAGGGATATCTTTCAAATACGCAGCGTTTGCACAAGTAATTGAAAAGATAGATACAATAAATAAAAGGAGGATTTGGATTGTTTGTTTTTTCATTGTTTTAAATTTTTGCGCGATACACTTCGATGATGCCATCGGGGCAAATGACTGCGCAATTTGCGCACCCGATACATTCATCCTCATTAATTAATTCCAAGAAATTGTATCCTTTCTTGTTTACTTTTTTTGCTAAGGCGATACAACTGTTTGGGCAGCCTGTTATACAAACGCCGCACCCTTTGCAATGTTCTGTGTCAATGACTAATGTTCCTTTAAATGCCATAGTTTCAATATTTAATGTTATTAATTTTGATTGATTTATTTGAATAAACGCAATAGTGTTTTTGGGGCACGAAAATAGTATTTTATTTGGAACAAAAAAAAAGAGCCTTTTGATCATGAAAGGCTCTTAATAATTCCGCTTTTTTCGGTGTCGGGATAGCAAGATTCGAACTTGCGACCTCCTGCTCCCAAAGCAGGCGCGATAACCGGACTACGCTATATCCCGAAAAAGGCCGCAAAAATATATTTTTTTGCGAAAGATATTCTCTTTTTCTCAACAAATAAAAAAAGAGGCTTTTTAAGAGCCTCTTTCATACTTATATCCGGTCAGTATTAATTTTTACTAAACCGTTTTTCAGCAGTGCCTCTATTTGTTGTAATACGAATTATATAAATACCGGAACTCCAATGGTCAGTAGCAATCTCTTTAATATCCGACTTTGTCGAGTAAATTAGTTGTCCTTGAATATTATATATTTTACAATCCATAATCGTTTCATTTGTATTTATATTCAATATTCCGGACACCGGATTGGGATAGAGAGAGAATAATGCGCTTTTTTCCTGATCACTAATGCCGAGTTTAACTTCTAAACATGCCTGTATGGAGGGTTCGCTTTCTTCTTCTGCCACAACTGTGGTTACGGTATAACAATAATTACCTTCGTCAGCTACTCTATCCAAATATTCAACTCCCGATACAAGGGTGGTATTGAGTTTTTTCCCATCTCTGTAAATATTATAACCGTCCACACCGATTAATGGTATGGCATCCCATACAACGCGTATATTAAACTCATTGTCTTGTTGCGTTGCCTTTACGTTAGAAGGAGGAGAAATAGTTTTGGATAGCGTAATTATTGTTTCTCCGCACTTATCACTTTCTGCGCCTGTACCGGCCACGCCATATATCTGATAGAGATATTCTGTTTCAAATTCGGGGACCATATCGGTATAAGTTTTCTCGGTTATGAGTTCTGTATTTATTAGAGCGCCATCGCGATACAGATTATATCCTTCAGTATTTGTGGCTGAACCATCCCAAGTCAAAAGTACTTCTGTTGTTGCTATAGAAATTTGTTCCGCTTTCAAATTATTCGGCTGCGGAACGACAAGCAGCGTTACACAAACACTACTTGACCTTGTTCCGATTTTGGAGTTAACAACCGGCTCTATGGTAAAACAATATTCTCTGTAAGAGATTCCTGTGTTAATAATGGAAGTTTCCTCGGTTAAGCCGGGAGGAGTTTGAAGAATAGAATTTCTATAGACTCTAAATTTAACAGGGAATACCGTTTCCTGCATCTCCCATTCAACCATCATTTGCAAACCGCGTATTTGTTTTACCGTTGTAATAGTCGGCACAGGAATATTTACATTGATAAGAACCGTATCTATCGCTCTGCTTCCTTCCGATCCACCTACAACGGCTCCTACGCCGTATGTATAAATTTTCCCGAATTCGGGCGCAATATCTTGATACGAAGTGGTTGTAACAAGATCCGTATTGATTTTTACATCATCTCTATAAATATTATATCCTTGCGGTGTGTCTCCGAGCGGGGCCGACCATGTAATGTTTACATCTTTTTGGTCAATCTGCGTTTGTGTTGCTGTAACATTTTGAGGCGCAGGGGATGTCATATCATCAAGATAGGCTGCATTGAGCACAGCTTTCGTGGATGTGTTTTGCACAAAAACCGCTACTTCTAAGTCGTCCATCTCTTCAACGTGTGTGGTGGACATATCGTAAGTATAACTAAACGGGATCGCTGTTCCCGATGTCAACGTTACATCAGTACCTCCGCCATTCGGGAACATCTTCATCATAACGTGATGAAATTCGTTTTCTCCATTGCTCATCTTGTTGCCGGTAGTCATTTTTTCATTGACAACAACATGGATCTTATACCCGCTTCCCGAAATCAGCGGCGTTACGCTTCCATTGATAGTAATATTATTTCCACTAACTATAAAAGTCCCTTCAATGGTTGCCTGTGCCGGTTGTGCGTATGCGTTATTGACGTAGGTTACAATATTGTTAAACCACGCTTGTATGGAAGCTCCGGGTGGGTCAACACCATTAACATAAACATCAGGAACGCCACTTACACCATAGTACGTTCTTCGTGTTCCACCTTCCGCCGTGTAATAGGGGTCTCCGGCTCCGGGCCAATTCATTTGATATTTGATTACTGTCACTTTTTCGGCATTTTCTGCTAACCAAGGATTAAGCAAGTTATTCAACTGTGGGCAGTACGGATAACATGTTGAGCTGGTAAACTCTTCCAATAATACTAAACGTTGTTGTGCCCGCAGGGTCATCCCTGCCACAAACAACAATAATGCTAAAAAAATAAATACTTTTTTCATAAGGTAATAGGGTTTAGGTTAGATAAAATTATTTATGGTGCAAATTAACATAAAATATTCTTTAAACTACACATTGAAGAAAAAAAAAATACTTTCGCGACGGATTTTTTAATATTACATTATGCACAGAATAGAGACTCACCCGATCTTAGAAATTCCAAAAAACAAAGAAGTTACATTTTTATTTAAGGGTAAAGAGATCGTTGGAAATACCGGCTATACAATTGCTGCGGCGTTACATCAGGCAGGTTTTCCCATCCATAGTCATAGCTTGGAAGGGCGCGAGCGCAGTTTGGAGTGCGGCATCGGAAAGTGCGGCGCGTGCGAAATGCTCGTGAATGGTAAAATTAAACGGATTTGTATCACTAAAGTAGATGGTGTGAAGGAGGTCGCCGAACTGAATAACGAGATACTCCCTGAAAAAGAAAATACTAACTCACAGAAAGAGACTAAAATCTTTAAAACCAGGGTAGCTATTATTGGCGCGGGTCCTGCAGGATTGGCTTGCAGAGAAGAACTGAATAAATTAGATATCCCCAATATTGTGATTGATAATAGCGACAGAATTGGTGGACAGTTTAATATGCAAACCCACCAGTTTTTCTTTTTTGAAAAAGAGAAACTGTACGGTGGGATGCGTGGCTTTGAAATCTCATCGCACCTTGCCGGCGAAGATCATACCGGAATATTCCTTAATTCAACCGTTTGGGATCTTTTGGAGGGAAAACGGATTGCTGTAAAAAACCTTACTACTGAGGAGATCTACTACGTGGATGCCGAGTATTTGGTAGTAGCAACCGGCGCTGTGCCTTTTATGCCTGCCTTTGAAAACGACGACCTGCCGGGCGTTTATACTGCCGCAGTGCTGCAAAAAATGATGAATGTAGAGCACACGTTGCTCGGTAAAAGGATTCTCTCTATCGGAGCAGGAAATATCGGATACCTGACCTCTTATCAGGCAACGCAGGCGGGCGCACAAGTTGTGGCTATTGTTGAAGCGCAGAGCAGTGAAGGAGGATTCCCTGTGCAAGCAAACCGCGTACGCCGCCTAGGGATACCTGTTCTTACTTCCCATATTCTGCTTAAAGCAATTCCCAATGATGACCATACCGGTATAACAGGTGCCGTAGTAGCCGAATGCAAGAACTTTGCCCCTATCCCGGGCACTGAAAAAGTGATCCACGATATTGATCTCATTAACATCTGCACAGGATTAATTCCAGATGACCCACTTCTTACAAAAGGACGTATCGTTTTTGGAGAAAAAACGTTTGGCGCAGGCGATGCCATTCGCGTGGGCGAAGGAACTTGCGCCGTGCTGCGCGGAAAACAAACCGCCATGGAAATCGCTATGGCGTGCGGAAAATATGTCTTCTACAACGCGTATTTAGATTTATCGAAAGAGTATATTGATTCTCAACAACATCCGGTAAGAGTTATTGAAAAACCCGATCTCCCTTCCACAGAAAGAATGTACCAAAAACCTTTCGTAGTTGCCGATTGTATCTATGCTTTCGCTTGCAATCCGTGTATTTTTGCATGTCCGAAAGACGCCATAAAAAAATCCTCTACCTCTGAAGTGCCCGTTATTGATTACGAAAAATGTATCGGTTGTATGGATTGTGTGGCAAAATGCCCGGGATTGGCAATCTTTGGTTATAATCTTGCAAAGGACCAACTCTTTTTACCCATAGAAAATTTTGTAAAAGAAAATGCTGAAGTTTTCTTAGTTAATAATAAAGGGGAAAAGTTAGGAGAAGGGATTATAGAAAAAGTGATGCTCAAACCAAACAAAACCAACATCGCCCGCGTAAAATCTATAACGTTAACCGGAGAAAAACTTACCGAAGTTACCGGCTTCATTACCAAAGATAAATATCCAAAACCCTTACACATTACTCCCAATACGGAAAGCGATAATGCACCTACCTACATCTGCCATTGCGATGATGTGGATTTAGAAGCAATCCTATCCCACCTCTTACCCCGCACCTCTCATTCCTCACCTCTCACCTCTCACCTCTACATTTCGGTGGATGAACTTAAACACACCACCCGTATCGGCATGGGTGCTTGTAGAGGAAAACGGTGCATACCAAGGGTGCGTCAGATATTGCGCAGCAAAGGCATCGAGTTGGTGGGAGATGCCACCCCCCGAGCGCCGTTGTCGAATCAGGTAAATATAAGCGAACTTTACCCCTCTTCTCTACAACCGAACTTTATAACCGATATACGCACCCACAAAACGCGCAGGGTAGATTGTGAAGTCTTTATTGCCGGTGGAGGTATTGCGGGAAGCGCTCTGTTTCGATATTTTGCAGAAAACGGTAAAAAGAGTGTGCTTGCCAACAGTGATTTTGGCGGCTCATGGCGCAATATTGCGGGTGGACGCCCTGCTTTTTCAGTGCCTGAAATCGCCGACATCGCGCAACATAATCTTCAATTATTTAAGGAGTTGCAAAAAGTTACCAATATCAACTTTAAGCCTATACGATACATTGGTTTTGCACATAACGAAGACACATACAAAGCGTTAGAAGCTTCAAAACTATGGTCGGATGCCTATATGGTGGAGAAAAAAGATTTTACCAAAGAGGTTTCTCCTTTTTTAAATCCTAATTTGGATACCTATCAAGCTGCGCTCATCACGCACGGGTGCTGGCAGGCTACGCCGGGTTTAGTTTTAGATGCATTAAGAGAGATTGCTCTGCAATATGGCGGTATCTTATTAGAAGATACACGTTTAGTAGAGGTTCAAAAAACGCAGAGAGGTTTCATGGCTTTGGTGTTGGAGCACGACAAAACCTATACCGAGTATCATTGCGAACATTTTGTAAATGCACTGGGCGCTAACGCTGCGCACTTTGCCTTGCAGTTGGGCATTGAAACGGGCTTGTATCCGGTGAAACATCAGGCGTTTATCACCAAACGTCTGCCGCTAATAGGAAAAGAGGGCGATGCATTGGATATGCTAATTGACCGCAGGCACTATAAAAACTTTTCTGCTGTTTACGGACAGCAATTGGCTGAGACTGGGCAAATTATTGGCTGTGCTTCTCCGGCTTGCGATCCGAATGAGGCACGACAGGACTTGCGCCCAAACTCCAAAGAGTTTATGGAGATTGTCTCCGAAATATTTACTAATTGGATTCCACAGTTGGGTGGTGTTACTTTTCAGGCATTTTGGTCGGGCTATTATGTGGAGCCTCGCTATATTGTGGATCCCGAAAACGGTTTGTTCATTGGTATGCGCGGACACGGCTTCATGTTGGCGCAATACTTAGCCAAAATCTATGTGGACAAACAGTTGGGCAGACCAATCCCTGAATATTTAGAGCATTTAGCATTGAAAGGGAAAGGATTGCGCGAGGCAGCGTTTAAGTAATTAGGAATTAAGAATTAGGAATTAAAAATTAAGAGATATACATTAAACCCTTATTCTCAAAAGCACCCTTAGTAGCATAATTAAAAATAAATGAAACAATAAACAAATAAATCATACATTATAAAATTTTTAAAAAATATCCTTATGAAAAAAATCACCCTCTTCCTCCTCATTGCAATTCTAACCCTTTGCAACCTTATGGGTCAGAAATTGACCGATCCTATTAACAATGATCCGAATGTGAAGATTGGAAAACTCTCTAACGGGCTTACCTACTACATTCGGGAAAACAAAAAACCGGAAAACCGCGCTGAGTTTTGGCTGTTAGTGAATGCCGGCTCCATGCAAGAAAATGAAAACCAACTTGGGTTGGCTCACTTTACCGAACACATGGGGTTCAACGGAATTAAAGGATTCCCCGGCAACAAACTTACCGACGAGTTGGCTAAACTCGGCGTATCCTTTGGTGGTGGCATTAACGCCTACACCTCCTTCGATGAAACCGTTTACACTTTGACTATGCCTACCGATAATCCGAAAAATATTGATATGGCTATGAATATTTTAAAAGGTTGGGCAAACGATTATTTGTTGGATAACAAAGAGATTGAAGAAGAGCGGGGCATTATTATCGAAGAGTATCGTTTGGGATTGGGCGCTAATGACCGAATGCGCAAAAAATGGTTCCCTGTGCTGTTTAATGGATCAAGATATGCCGACAGAATGCCGATTGGTACTTTGGAAGTGTTGGAAAACTTTAAACCGCAAACGTTGAAAGATTTTTATTACGATTGGTATCGTCCCGATTTACAGGCACTTGTTATTGTTGGCGATATTAATGCTGCAGAAATTGAAAAAATAATTATCGCGAAGTTCAGCAAAATTAAACCGAAGAAAAATCCGCGCGAAAGAGTCAAGTATCCTATCGAGTCTAACAAAGAATTAAATGCTGTTGTGTGCACTGATAAGGAAGCGGGAGTAAATAATGTTATGATGGTTCGCAAATTTCCACATTTTGCAATGAAAACAGTGGGCGACTATAAAACATCTATGAAACATGAATTGTATAATTTAATGTATAATGCTCGTTTAGAAGAAATGATGCAAAATCCGAGCATGCCATTTATTGGAGCTTATGTGGGTTATAGTTCTTTCATTGGAAATACAGACGCTTATATCTCGCAAGCTACTGCAAAAGAAAATCAAATCAACGAATCACTGGAAATTCTTATGAAAGAAGATTATCGTGTTTTGAAACATGGATTTCTAGAAACAGAACTGAAACGCGCCAAAGATGAACTCCTATACAAGTACGAACTTGCTGCAAATGAAGTGAATAAAACAAAATCCGAAGAATTTGCACAAGATTACCTAAGCCACTTCTTGCGTCAAGACCCTATTCCGGGCGCAAAACGAGTGTTCAACTATGCAAAAAAATATTTGGAAGAGATTACCTTAGATGAAGTGAATGCTTTAGCTGCAGAATGGATTACTAAAGATAATATTTGCGTAGTGGTTACTGCTCCTGAAAAAGAAGGCGTTATTATTCCAACGGAAGAAGAGATTTTAGCCATTGTAAGAGATCCCTCCTTTGAAAATGTTGAACCTTACATTGATACTTACAAAGAACAGGAAATTGTGGATATAGAAGAATTGCAAAGAGGAGAAATTATTGCTGAAAATCTAATTCCTGAAGTAGAAGTTACAGAGATAACTCTTAGCAACGGCATTTTAGTATGGTTGAAAAAAACCGATTTTAAAAACGATGAGATTTTGTTTAGAGCCGTGAGTAAAGGTGGCGCAAGTTTGCACGATGAAACCGACCTCGCCTCTTGCCTCTTTGCAGCAGGTTTTGTGGATAGAGCCGGTATTAGCGATATTGACTATATTTCGCTATCCAAAAAAATGAAAGGAAAACAGTTAGGAATTACGCCCGATATCAAAGCATTTACCGAAGAGATAACAGGTACATCTACCCCAAAAGATCTGGAGTTTTTCTTCCAATATTTACACGCTTTTTATGCTACACCAAGATACGATCCTACCGTATATGAATTGGTTACAAAAGAATTTAAGGAGCAACTTAAAATGCTTAACGCTATGCCGATGTACAGAGCGCTTATTAATGTCGTAAAAGTGGCTACTCAAAACGATTACTATTCTGCTGTTCCTTTAATACAATTAACCTTTACAGACGACTTTATAAACTCGGCTGATTATGACAAAGCTTTTGCAATATACAAAGAACGTTTCGCAAATCCTGCTGATTTCATTTTTGTATTTACCGGTAATTTTGACGAAAAAATCATAAGAGACTACCTTGAACTCTATTTAGGTTCGTTGCAAACATCAACCGAAAGAGATGCTATTAACCCCGATGTAGTGAAAGGGTTTCCTACAGAGCAAATCAATGAAGACATTTATATTGGAACTGAAGAACAGGGGTTTGTGGGGATTGTTTTTCAAAAAGAGTTTCCATGGACGATGGAGAATATGACCCTTTTGGGCGCTTTGAAAGACGCTTTGGATATTGAGCTGATTGCTGAAATTCGTGAGAAAATGAGCGGCGTATATTCACCTGTCTGTATCCTTAACTGGCAGCAAATGCCCAAACCGGAGTATTTCTTGCTTGTTTTCTTCGGATGCGCTCCCAGCAACGGCGACAATCTCTCCAATGCCGTGTTTAAAATTTTGAAAGATATGCAACAAAACGGTCCTTCGGAAGAAACGATGCAAAAAGTGAAACAACAAATGATTAAAAGTCGCGAAACGAGTATGCAAACCAACGAGTTTTGGAGGACAATACTTTCCAACTTGTGGCTGCAAAACGATGATATTAAAACAATTCCCGCTTTTAATGAACGCGTAAATAAGGTTACCTCTAAGGGTATTGCCGATTTCTTGCAACAATATTTTGATATTGAACATTTTGTAAGAGTGAATGTGTATCCGGAGAAATAAGCGTATAGATACGAAATTTCCAATGCGGAAAAAAGTGTAATCTTGCATTTTAATGTAGAATGAAATGGAGTTAAATACAAACTTATATTTGGGAGATAGTCGGTGTGAGTTGAGGAAGATTTCTGATAATTCAGTTGACTTAATCGTAACCTCACCTCCTTATGCTGACCAGCGAAAAACTACTTATGGAGGTGTAAGTGTGGAA
>Ga0123354_10002262_pt1 | contig 25152 bp, 23 predicted proteins | sample TergutLab28metaG_2_FD_97872 | JGI IMG/M metagenome (GOLD analysis project Ga0123354, IMG submission 97872) | Labiotermes labralis P4 segment gut microbial communities from Petit-Saut dam, French Guiana - Lab288 P4 | ecosystem: Host-associated > Arthropoda: Insects > Digestive system > Gut ...
CCGTACCTCGCCCAACCCCTGGTACGCGGCCGCACCCAGATCGATCGGCGCTTGCCCGCCGTCGGCCTCCGCCGCCCAGGAGGCGTGCAGGAACTCGTCGCTGGTGGCCACCAGATCAATCGCGCGGCTGCGGACCAACTCCGGATCGCAGACCAGGACCAGGGTACGGGGATCGACCACGTCGGTGAACATCTCCATGCCGTCGGTCAACGCCGGCGCCAGCGCCTCCATGCCATCGACCCCGTGGCCGTCGGCGATCCGGTCGAGCATGTCCGCCAATTCGGGATGCCTGGGCAACAGCGCCGCCGCCCGGCGCCGGACCTCATCGGTGATCAGCATTTCCCGGCAGGGCGTGGCTGTGATCTGCGCCAGCCTGGTGTCGGACGACCGCTGGTCGGCCACCGAGAAGACCCGTATCTCCTCAACCGTGTCGCCGAAGAAGTCGATTCTGACCGGAGCATCCGCCGTCGGGGTGAACACATCGACGATGCCGCCCCGGACAGCGAACTCGCCGCGTCGTTCGACCAGATCCGTACGAATGTAGGCCGCCTCGACCAGTCGCCGGATGAGTTGGTCCAGGCCCAGTTCGTCCCCCACCTGAATGGCGACGGGCGACATGAGCCCGAGATCCTTGACCTGAGGTTGGAGCAGCGACCGGACCGGCGCCACGATCACCTTCGGCGGCGGCTGTTCGTCGTTCCCGGCAATCCGACGCAGTACCTCCAGCCGCCGGCCAACCGTGTCCGACCGCGGGCTCAGACGTTCGTGGGGCAGGGTTTCCCACGCCGGATAGTACGCGACCTCATCGGGATCGAGCAGACTCCGCAGGGCGGCCGCCATGGCTTCGGCTTCGCGATAGGTCGAGGTCACCAGCACAACGGGCCGCTGCTCTGCCAACGCCGCTGCCAGGAAGGGACGTACCTCGGCAATGGCGACGACGTCACCGGTCGGCCAGCGGTTCGACTCCCCGATCGCGGCAACCACGGACCCATGGCGTGCGATGAGCCGCGTCAAACCGTGCATTCACAACAGAATACCGGGTCACCGCCCGGCGCCGGGGCTCAGCCCACCATCAGGAGTTGAACCGCGACTGGGTGGCCTCCAGCCCCGCCGTCACCAACGACTCGACGGCATCGGCCGCCCGCTCGATCTGCGTGGCCATAGCAGCTTTTTCGGACACGGCGAAGTTGGTCAACACCCAGTAGGTGACCTCCATCCGGCTATCCGGCCGGCCGATGCCGACACGGACCCGGTAGAACTCGCCGGTACCGAGCATGGCGCGGATCGACTTCAGCCCGTTGTGCCCGTTGTCGCCGCCACCGAACTTGACCCGCAGTTGTCCCACATCGAGATCGAGTTCATCGTGAACGACCACCAAATGATCCGGGTGCAACCGCCCGTCCCCCAACAGGTTGCGCACCGGGATGCCGGATTGGTTCATGTACAACCGGGTGGTGGCCAGCTCGACCCGCTCCGCCGTGGCCGACGGCACCCCGGTACCGGCGCCCGACACCCGTACCTCAGCCGTCTCGGCCTTGAGCAAACGCCGGGCCTTCCAGGGCGCCGATCCACGCTGGGCCAGCGCCTGGACGACCATGGCGCCCGCGTTGTGCCGATTGCGGGCGTACGCCGGGCCCGGATTGCCGAGCCCGACCACCAACCAACCCGCCAAGGCTTACTCCTCGGTGGCCTCTTCGGCCGGCTCCTCTTCGGCCTCCGCCTCAGCGGCCGACTCGCCCAGATCCTTGGCCTGCGGCGCCTGGATCGACAAGATCAGGTCATCGGGTTCGCCTGGGAACACCGCACCCTCGGGCAGTACCAGGTCCTTGGCGAAGACAGTGTGGCCGACGTCCTGTCCCTCGATGTCGATGACGATATGCGGTGGGATCCGGGTGGCCTCGACCTCCAGGAGAATGGTGTTCTGGTCGAGGATGACGACCGCCTCGCCACGTACCTCGCCGGTCACGATGAGCGGTACCTCGACGCGTACCTTCTCACCGCGCTTGACGGCGACCAGATCGACGTGCTCGATGGTGTCCCGGGTGGGATCGCGCTGGATCTGCTTCGGCAACGCGAGTTGGGACTCATGGCCGGCCAGTTCGATATCCAGCAGAGCGTTCGCCGTCCGCAAGGCCATGGTTGTGGCATGCGCCGGCAACGACAGATGGACCGGGTCGCCGCCGTGGCCGTACATGACGGCTGGAATCAAGTTGTCCCGGCGCAGTCGACGGGCCGCCCCCTTACCGAACTCGGTACGCGTTTCCGCCTTGATGATGATCTCTGCCATTGTTCTCCTCAACCTTCGTCAATCGTGAGCCGCGACCAAGGGAGCAACGTCGATCACGGGATGAGTCCCCTCGCCGGGCAAACCCTGATTCTACCCCACCAGACCGGGACCAGCCTAACGCCGGACCGATGGCCGCGCGTACAGTAAGGTTGGCGCATGGACGATAAACAGATGCTTCACGATACCCTCCGCAGTGCCCGCGACGATCTCGTCGGCAAACTCGACGGACTGGGCGAGTACGACGTACGGCGGCCCATGACGCCGACCGGTACCAGCCTGCTGGGCCTCGTCAAGCACGTCGCAGGCGTCACCTACGGCTACTTCAGCGCCAGTTTCGGCCGGGATCCTGGCATCGCGCTGCCCGTGACCTACGACGACGACGATCCCGAGGCCGACCTGTGGGTCTTGGCGACCGAACCCCGGGCGCAGATCCTTGAGATGTACACGGTCGCCAACCGGGTCGCGGACGAGACCATCGCCGCCCTCGACCTCGACTCGCCCGGCCAGGTTCCCTGGTGGGCTCCAGATAAACGGGACGTGACCCTGGGCCGGGTGATGGCGCATCTCATCGCGGAGATCGCCCGGCACGCGGGCCACGCCGACATCCTGCGCGAATTGATCGATGGCCAGGCCGGGCGGTGGCCGGGTGACCCGAGCATCGGCCACTGGACACCCGAGGAATGGGCCACGCACCGCGCCGACGTCGAGCGGGCCGCCCACGAGGCTGCGCGGTAATCATGGAACTCGACACCCCCGACCTCCGGTTGCGCGAGTTCCGCGCCGACGACGCGGCCGCAGTCCATAGCTACGCCGGTTGCGCGGACAACGTGATTTTCATGCCGTGGGGGCCGAACACGCCAGAGCGGACCCGCGCTTTCGTGGAGACAGCGATGAACTGGGCCACCGAGGACCCCCGCATCCACTACGAGGTGGCGGTTATCCTGAAGTCGACCGGCGGCCTGATCGGCGGGTGCGGTCTGGTCAGGCAGGGTGAGGATGCCGGCGAACTCGGCTGGGGTCTGCACCGCGACTACTGGAAGCGCGGGTACGGCGTCCAGATGGGCACCGCCCTGCTGGAGTTCGGGTTCACGACCCTGGGCCTGCACCGCATCCAGGCGTGCTGCGACTCCGACAACTACGGCTCGTACCGCGTGATGGAACGCATCGGCATGCGCCGCGAGGGTTGCTTCATCGAGGCGCGGCCACCGAGCAAGGGCAGTCCGAAACCGTACAGCGACGAACTGGTCTACGCCATCCTCCGGCGCGAGTGGAAGGAACGGCAGTGGGCGGCGGAGAGCGACCCGCCGAACCGCTAGAGTGGCAGGGTAGCCGTACCCAAGGAGTGCCCATGCCCACGACCCCTGCCGCCGCCTCATCCATCTACCGTCAGATGCTCGACGTGATCGGTGCCGTCGAACCGCGCGTGGCCGAGGCCACCCGGCAGGAACTGACCGACCAGCGCGCATCGCTCAAGCTGATCGCCTCCGAGAACTACGCCTCGCTGCCCACGTTGATGGCGATGGGCACCTGGCTCTCCGACAAGTACGCCGAGGGCACCATCGGGCACCGCTTCTACGCGGGCTGCCGCAACATCGACACCGTCGAGGCGGTCGCCGCCGAGCACGCCGAGGCCCTGTTCGGCGCCGATCACGCCTACGTCCAGCCGCACTCCGGCATCGACGCCAACCTGGTCGCCTATTGGGCGATCCTGTCCCAGCGCATCGAGTCGCCCACTCTTAAGCGACTCCAGGCGGCCACGGTCAACGATCTGGCGGAGTCCGACTGGGAGGCGCTGCGCCACGAGTTCAACGCCCAGAAGGTGATGGGCATGTCGCTGGATGCGGGCGGCCACCTCACCCACGGCTTCCGGCACAACATCTCCGGGAAGATGTTCGAGCAGCACTCCTACGGTACCAACCCCGACACCGGACTGATCGACTACGACGCCCTACGCGCCACCGCCCGTCAATTCCGGCCGCTCATCATCGTGGCGGGGTACTCGGCCTACCCGAGGCGGGTCAACTTTGCCCGCATGCGCGAGATCGCCGACGAGGTCGGTGCGACCCTGTTCGTCGACATGGCCCACTTCGCGGGCCTGGTGGCGGGCAAGGTCTTCACCGGTGAGGAGAACCCCGTCCCGTACGCCCACATCGTCGCCTCGACCACCCATAAATCCCTGCGCGGCCCGCGCGGCGGGTTCCTGCTGGCGACGAAGGAATACGCCGACGCCGTCGACCACGGCTGCCCGATGGTACTCGGCGGGCCGCTGGGCCACGTCATGGCGGCCAAAGCCCTGGCCTTCGCCGAGGCCCGTACCCCGGCCTTCGCCACCTACGCCGCCCAGGTGGCCGTCAACGCCAAAGCGCTGGCCGATGGGCTGCTGAAGCGCGGGGTCCGGTTGGTGACCGGCGGTACCGACAACCACCTGATTCTGATGGATGTCTCCGGCTTCGGCTTGACCGGCCGCCAGGCCGAGTCGGCCCTGCTCGACGCCGGGGTGGTCACCAACCGCAACTCGATCCCGCGCGACCCGAACGGCGCCTGGTACACCTCGGGCATCCGCCTGGGTACGCCGGCGCTGACCACGCGCGGCTTCACCGAAACCGAGTTCGACGAGGTGGCCGACCTCATTGCCGAAGTACTGAAGAACACCACGCCCGCCTCCACCCCGAAGGGCCCGAGCCAGGCCAGGTTCACCACGGCAGACGGTGTGGCCGACCGGGTACGCGCGCGCGCCGGGGAGTTGCTCGCCGGTTTCCCGCTGTACCCCGGGCTGGAGTTGTAGATCCTCCTACCCCGGCCATTTTGGCCAACGTTTTGTACTTGTGGTGGGGCAGACGCCTAACGGAGCGATGCACCGAGTTGCACAAGATCAGCCAATCGTGGCCATGGCCGCCAGAATCCGTTTCGCCGACACGGTCTCGACCGTGCGCAGGGTCTGGGCGAAGATTTGCAGGCGGAACTCCTCGATCAGGTACCCGATGCGATCGATCTGGTCGGAAGGGGCGGGATGGGCCTTCAGCAGATCGGCGTACGCAGCGAGCACGGGATCGAGCTGATCCAGCCGGGCCGCGTCGCGCGCCGGGTCGGTCCGGGCGCCCGTCAGGCGCATCGCGGCGCCCTTCAGCCACACCGGTACCCGCTTCAGCCACACCGGCGGTATGACGTGCAGGAACCCGTCGAAGACCAAATCGTCCACCTGAGACCGGACGTCACGGGCCAAGCCCGAAGTGGAGTCGATACCGGCCAGCAACCGGCGTACCTCGGCCAGCTCGCGCAATCCCTGAGCCGCGACCAGGACAAGTTGGTGGGTGGCGTCGACCTGCTCGGGACGTACCCGCTGGACGAGGGCGTCGAAGCCGGCCTGGTCCCGTACCACCCACGGATCGGATGACGCGATGAGGTCCATGATCGCGGCGTACCGGGCGTCGGCCAGCAAGTCGGGTACCGACGGGTACGGGCTGGTCCCCAGGGCCAGCTTGTCCGGGTTGGTCAGATGCGCGACGATCCACTTGTACGGCTCAGGCAGGCCGAAGCCTGTCAGCCGGGCCAGCCCGCGCCGGTGGCTCGCCGTGGCCTCGGCCAGATCGGTCAGCAAGGTCTCGCTCACGGCTGTCCGGTCGTCGCGCAGCGCGGGATAGCCGGTCACCGTCAGCCCATGGTCGCGTACCTCCACCGTGGCCGGCATGGTCCCGAAGACCCACGTCGTACCCTGGACCCGTTTCCGGGGGCTGGCCTGGTTCAGCTTCTGGTGAACCTGACGGGCCAAGTCGGCCTGCAGTTCACCCAGATCGCGGCCGAAGTGCGCCGTCTTGCCCGAGGTGACGCGGAAACCCATCCGCAAATGCTCCGGCAACGCCGCCGGATTCCACCCCGCGGCCCGCTCGCCGCTCAAGGCCAGCAGCGCCCGCCCCAGTTCCTCGGTGAAGGGCTTGGTCTGATCGGCGCCGTTCTGGCCGAGCCACACCAGCGCCCGTTTGGCCCAGTCGGGAGCCGGTACGAAGCGGGTACGGGTGGCCTTGGGCAGGGTCCGGATCAACTCGGTGGCCAACTCCTGGCGGTTCCCGCGGACCCCCCAGGTGAAGGGCGCGGGATCGAGCGAACCCAGGCTGGCCAGCGGTACCGTCACCGTCACCCCATCGTGGTCGTCGCCGGGCGCGAAATGGTAATCCAGTCCGAGGCTGGCGGGCCCGAATGACCAGGTATCGGGGTAATCTGCCTCGGTGACCGGTGACTCCTGCCCGAGCAGGTCGTCCTGGGTCATCTCCAAGGCCGCGACGTGCCGGGGATCGGCCCGCAGCCAGGCGTCCAGTCCGGCCAGGGACGAAATGCCGGACGGAATCCTGGAGTCGAAGAAATCGGCGACCTGCGCGTCGTCGACCAGCACGCCGCGCTGGCGGGCCTTCTCCTCCAGCGCTTCGAGACTCGCCCGGACAGCCGTGTTATGGGCCGCCACCCGGGCGTACGGCATTCGCGGACGGGGTACCGCGAGTCCTTCGACCAGACCCGACTCGATGAAAATGGTCCGCGCCGCCACCGGGTCGATCGCGGCGTAGCCGATCCGCCGGTCTGCCACCAGCGGTACCCCGAGCAGGCTGACCTTCTCGTACGCCAGCACCGTGCCGGTCGACGACGAGAAGAAGGGTTCGGAGTAGGTACGGGTCAGCATGTGCGACCCAACTCGTTCGACCTGCTCCGGGGTGATGGCCGCCACCGTGTGAGCCCACAACCGGGTGGTCTCCACCAACTCGACCGCCATCACCAGGTCCGGCGGGTGCCTGGCCAGTACCGAGCCGGGCGAGATGGCGAACCGCGCGCCGCGGGCTCCCTGGTACTCCCGGGGTCCCCGGCGCCGCCCCTTGGAATCGGTGCGTTCGCCGACCTCCGCCGCCCCGATGTTGGACAGCAGGCCCGTGAGACAGGCAGTCAGGACGGTCTCGGCCGACGCCGGTTCGGCGTTCAGCGGCAGATGCAGTTGCTTGCCGACATCGCGTAGTTGCGTCACCAGATCCTGCCACTCGCGGATGCGCAGATAGTTCAGGTACTCGGCGTGGCAGAGCCGCCGGAACCCACTGCCGGTCAGTTCCTTCCGTTTGGTTCTCAGGTACGCCCAGAGCCGCAGCAGGGCCGCGAAATCGCCACCGGGGTCGGCCCGGTTGGTGGAGGTACCACCGCCGAACACCTCATCGGACCCGAACCTGGCGTGCAGGGCGTCAGCCTCCGCCCGGTGGTCGGCCGGCCGCTCCCGGACGTCCTGGATGCTCAGACCGGCAACCACAATCGTCGTCTCTTTCAGGCACCCCAGTTTGGCGGCTTCCAGCAGCATGCGGCCGAGCCGCGGGTCGATCGGCAGATTGGCCAGTTGGCGGCCCACCCGGGTGAGTCTCAGGTCACTTCCCGAGCCGGTGATGGCGCCCAACTCGGCCAGCAACCGTACCCCGTCGGCGATGTGCGTACGGTCGGGCGCCTCGACGAAGGGGAAATCGGCGATATCCCCCAGGTGAGCGTTGGCCATCGCCAGGATGACCGAGGCCAGGTTGGTCCGCAGGATCTCCGGCTCGGTGTACTGCGGGCGGGCGGCGAAATCCTCCTCCGCGTACAGGCGCACACAGATGCCGGGCGCCACCCGTCCCGACCGCCCGGCCCGCTGATTGGCGCTGGCCTGGGAAATCGGCTCGATCGGCAGCCGCTGGACCTTGGTCCGGGCCGAGTACCGCGAGATGCGGGCGAACCCGGGGTCGACGACGTACCTCACCCCCGGCACCGTCAGCGAGGTCTCGGCCACGTTGGTGGCCAGAATCACCCGTTGCCCGGTGTGAGGGAGGAAGACCCGCGCCTGTTCCTCCATCGTCAGCCGGGCGAACAGCGGCAGCACCTCCACCGGCAGATGGCTGCCGGTCAGCGCCGCGGCGGCGTCTTTGATCTCGCGCTCGCCCGAACAGAACACCAGGATGTCCCCCTGCCGCGGCAAGGACTTGACCGCGGTCACCATCGCCTGGATCGGGTCGCCGTCCTCGCCGGCCGGCGCGTACCGTACCTCGACCGGGTACGTCCGCCCGCTCACCTCGACAACCGGCGCGTCGCCGAAGTGGGCGGAAAAACGCGCGGTGTCGATGGTGGCGGAGGTGATGATCACCTTCAGATCGGGACGCTTGGGCAGCAGTTGTTTCAGATAGCCGAGCAAGAAATCGATGTTCAGGCTGCGCTCATGGGCTTCGTCGACGATGATCGTGTCGTACTTTTTGAGCAGCCGGTCGTGGGCGATCTCGGCCAGCAGAATGCCGTCGGTCATGACCTTGAGCTGCGTGGCGGCGGAGGTCGTGGCCGTGAAGCGGACCTGGTAGCCGACGATCTCCCCGAGCGGGCGGCCAATCTCACTGGCGATGCGGGCGGCCACGGAGCGCGCGGCGATCCGGCGAGGCTGGGTGTGGCCGATGTGGGCGCGCCCCAGGCCAAGGCAGATCTTCGGCAACTGGGTCGTTTTGCCCGAGCCGGTCTCCCCCGCCACGATCACCACCGAGTGCGCCCGGACCAACGCCGCGATCTGGTCGGCGTGAGCCGCGATCGGCAAAGCCGGGTCCACCCGTAGATCGGGGGCGGACGGCGTACTCACCTGCCCAAATCTACCGGCCCGGTCATGTCGTAGGCTAACAGCATGAACCTGGCCGATCTCACCACCTTCCGAGTCGGCGGTCCGGCCCGGCGGCTCGTGACCGCCCGGACCGAGGCCGATCTGATCGCGGCGGTACGCGAGGCCGACGCCCAGGCCGATCCCCTCCTGATCGTCTCCGGCGGGTCCAACATGCTGGTTTCCGACGAGGGTTTCCCCGGTACCGTGGTGGTCGTCACCACCCAAGGGATCGAAAGCCGGATATTGCCCGGCACCGGGGTCCAGATATCCGCAGCGGCTGGGGAGATGTGGGACGGGTTGGTCGCCACTGCCGTCGAACGGGGTTGGTCCGGGTTGGAGATGTTGTCGGGGATTCCGGGCCTGGTCGGCGCGGCGCCGATCCAGAACATCGGGGCCTACGGGGCCGAAGCCGCTTCGGCGATCGCCCGGGTACGGGTCTTCGACCGCCACACCGATCAGGTGGTGGTTTTCCAGCCGCCAGACTGCGCCTTCGGCTACCGCACGAGTCTGTTCAAGCACAGCCCGGGCCGGTACGTCGTGCTCAGCGTGGACCTCCAGTTGCGGACCGGCGAGCTTGGTTCCCCCATCCGGTACACCGAACTGGCCCGCCATCTCGGTGTCGAACTGGGAGCACGGGTGCCCGTGGGCGAGGTACGCCAGGCCGTCCTGGAGCTGCGGCGCAGCAAGGGCATGGTCCTCGACCCGTCCGACCACGACACCTGGAGCGCGGGCAGCTTCTTCACCAACCCGGTCGTCTCGCCCGAGGTGGCCGCCACCCTGCCCCCCGCGGCGCCCCGTTTCCCCCAGGCCGACGGCACGGTCAAGACATCGGCCGCGTGGCTGATCGACCAGGCCGGCTTTCATAAGGGGTACGGCGCCGGACCGGCCACCTTGTCGACCAAACACGTCCTGGCCCTGACCAACCGCGGTACCGCCACCGCCGACGACATCCTCACCCTCGCCCGTACCGTCCGCGACGGCGTCCGTACAACTTACGGAATCACCCTGGGGCCCGAACCGGTACTGGTGGGACTGGCACTGTGACGCCGGCCGGCACCGGTACCCGGAAAGCCCGCGCCAGAACCCCCTTGCGATTGGCCAGGGCCGCACAGTGAGGATCGGGATGGACCCAGGCACCGCGGCCTGGCGCCGTCCGGCTGACGGTCACCGAGGTACCGTCCCAGACCAGCCGTACCAGGCCGGATTGGGGCCCGCGGTTCCGGCACCCCACGCAGGTCCGAACCGGCTCACTCATCGGCCGTGTCGGAACGGATGTCGATCCGCCAACCCGTCAGGCGAGCGGCCAGCCGGGCGTTCTGCCCGTCCCGCCCAATGGCCAGGCTCAACTGGTAGTCGGGTACGATGGCGCGAGCCCGGCGCTCCGCGAGATCGACCACCGTGGCGGCCGAAACCCGGGCCGGGGACAGCGCCTGCGCGACGAACTCGGCCGGATCTTCCGACCAGTCGATGATGTCGATCTTCTCCCCGTTCAGTTCGTTCATGACCGCCCGGACGCGCTGGCCCATCGGCCCGATCATGGCTCCCTTGGCCGACACGTCCGGAGTCTTCGACCGTACGGCGATTTTGGTCCGGTGCCCGGCCTCGCGCGCCACGCCTTTGATTTCGACCACCCCGTCGACGATCTCGGGTACCTCCAGGCGGAAGAGCTTCTCCACCAGCCCCGGATGGGTGCGCGACACGACGATCTGCGGCCCGCGCAGTTCCTTGCGGACCGCCAGGACGTACACTCGCAGTTTCGTCCCGTGGGTGTAGGACTCACCGGGGACCTGCTCCGCCTGCGGCAGGATCGCCTCGACGGAACCCAGGTCCACCCTGACCGTCCGGGACTCGGTGTCCTGCTGGACGGTACCCAAGACAATGTCGCCCTCCTTGGCCAGGAACTGCCCGTACCGCTGCTCATCCTCGGCTTCCCTGATCCGGCTCATGATGATCTGCCGGGCGGTGGCCGCCGCGACCCGGCCGAAATCGTGCGGGGTGCCATCGGACTCGCCGATTTGCTCGCCTTCAGCGTCCAACTCTGGCACCCAGACAACCACCCGGCCGGTCTTCCGCTCCAGAGCGACCCGCGCGCCCGGCAAGTGACCCGGTACTTTCTCGTACGCGTGGAGCAACGCCTCTTCGAGAGCGGCGATCATCACCTCCACCTTGATACCGCGGTCTTGTTCCAACTGCCGCAGAGCGGTCAAATCAATATCCATGGCTACTCCTCATCCTCCGGCCCGTCCACCCGGTTCATCTCCACCTGGACCTGGGCCTTCACCACCTGCGCGAAAAGCACACGCTGCCCATTCGACAAGTCGGCGCCAGCGTCGTCGGCGGCCACGATCCGGGCCGTGACCGGTTCTCCCTCGGGCAACGCCACCTTCACCAACCGGCCGGTGTTGCGCCGCCAGTGAGCCGGTTTCGCCAACGGCTTGTCGACGCCGCGGGTCCCGACCTCCAAAACGTACGGCTGGTCGCCCATGGCATTGACCTCATCGAGCGCCTGGGACAGATCCTTAGACACCTGCGCCACCTCATCGAGGCTCAGCCCGCGACCGTCGGCACCGTCGCCGTCGATCGTCACTCTCAAAACAACCCGTGAGCCTGCCTTGACGCGGGAGACATCCTCACAATCGAGGCCTCGACGCGCCACCACCGAACTAATCACATCCGCCACCGATGCCATCGCCGGCTCCTTTACGATTGTCCGATTCACTTGCCCCGCCTAACCGGTGAAGCCATGCTCCGCCGCCCTTGTGGGGGATGACTCAACTCTAGCCCAGATGCTGCCTGATAACCGACTCCCAGGGTACGATCAAATCATGCGAAGACTGGCGGGTTTGGTGGTCGGCATCGTCCTGATCACCGCCGGACTGGCTGGCTGTGCCTTCTCCGATCCCCGGATCTCGGGTACGCCACCCAGCCCGTCGACCGACGCCGTTATCGCGGCTCAATTCACCGCGGCCGCGAACGATGTGGGGACCGCCCGGCTCGCGGTGGTCACCGCCGCCGGAGCCAATGCGGGTGCCGGGAAATGGGCCGACATGGCCGCCACCCTCGGATCGTCGTACCAGGTCCTCACCGGACCAGACCCGATCAACCGGATCGCCAGCACCAGCACCGCCACTCCCGGCAGCCTGGCCACGTCCCCGTCCACTACCGCCGGCTCCGCCAACACCAGCCTGACCACCCTCCGCGACGACGCCTTGGCCAACGCCAAGGCAGCCACCGGACGAACGGCCGCCTTCTGGGCCAGCCTGGCGGCCAGCGCCGAGCAGGTCAGGCTCGGCCTGACCGGACCGTACGGCACGCCGGCCCCGGTTGACCCGTCGGCCACCATCGAAACCCAGGACGAAAGTACGGCGGTGGCCGCGTTGCTCACGCAGTACGATGGAGCGATCTTCGGGCTGCGGGCCGCCCTCGCCTTCCTCGGCAGCGCCGACGATCAGTCAACCTTCGAATCGATACTGGCGAGCCTGCAGTCGGACCGGGCCACGCTGGCGAATCTGACCGGTCCGACGCCAGCCCCGTCGCCGTCCCAGGGCATCTTCGAACTCCCGGCCGGCCGGGACCGGGCAGCCGCCATGCAAATCCTGACCGAAGCCCAGCGTGGGCTGGCCCAAGCCTCGGCGGTGTGGGTTGCCTCCGCCGCCAATCCGGCGACGGCGATCGGGTACCTGATGAGTAACGCCACCCTGGCCATGGACTACGGTCTCGGTACGGCGGTCTGGCCCGGTTGGCCAGACTAGCTAATCGCGTACCGCGGCCACAATCACAGCCACCGCGTCCTCCAGGGGTACCGTCTGGCTCGTACCGCTTCGGCGGTCCCGTACCTCGACCACCCCGTCAGCCAGACCGCGTCCGACGATGACCGAGGTGGGGAAGCCGATCAGTTCGGAGTCGGCGAACTTCACCCCCGGTGACACATTGCGGTCATCGACGACGACCTCGATCCCCTCAACCGACGAATCGGCGGCCAACTGTTTGGCGGCCTCCAGCATGGCCGGATCCTTGCCCGCCACCACGATGACAACGTCGAAGGGAGCCACCGCCCGTGGCCAGGCCAGCCCCTTGTCGTCGCAGGTCGCCTCGGCCACCATGGCGACCGCCCGCGTGATCCCGAGACCATATGAACCCATGGTGACCGTGACGAGCTTGCCGTTGGCGTCCAGTACCTTGAGCCCGAGCGCGTCGGCGTACTTGCGGCCCAACTGGAAAATGTGGCCCATCTCAACGCCGCGAGCCAGGCGTAACGGCCCCGAGCCATCTGGAGCCGGGTCGCCTTCCCGAACTTCGGCCACGTCGATCACGCCATCCGAGGTGAAGTCGCGGCCCATCGTCAGATGTACGACATGGGTGTCGGGCCGATTGGCACCGGTGACCCACTCGGTACCGACGCCCACCCGGGGGTCCGTCAGGTACTGGCAAGCGGACTCACCCTCCCGGCCGAGCACGGCGACCGGCGCGGTGCCGAGCCGGACCGGTCCGATGTAGCCCTTGATCAGCCCCGGGAAGGCCGCGAAATCGGCCTCGGCGAACGGTTCGGCCTCGTCCGGGGCCAGCGCCGCCTCCAGCCGCTTTTCGTCGACCTCTCGGTCGCCGGGCAAGCCGATCACCAGCGGGAACTTCTTCCCCTCCGGCGTGATTCTCATGAAGACGACGTTCTTCAGCGTGTCGGCACCTGTCCACGCCCGGTCCTGACGCGGCACCGACGCGTTGACCGCCTCGACCAAGGTGTCGATGGTACCGGCGCCCGGGGTTTCGATCTCGTGCGGTACCGCGATCGCAGAGAAATCCTGCGGCTCCCCGACCGGGAAACTGACCGCTTCCACGTTGGCGGCGTAGCCGCCTGGCGAGCGTACGAAGGTGTCCTCGCCGTTGTCGGCCAGGGCCAGGAACTCCTCCGACCGCGAGCCGCCCATCGCCCCGGACATCGCTTTGACGATGACGAACTCCAGGCCGAGCCGGTCCAGGATCCGCTGGTAGGCGAGGCGATGCTGCTCGTAGGCAGCCTGCAAACCGGCGTCGTCGACATCGAAACTGTAGGAGTCCTTCATGACGAACTCCCGGCCACGGAGCACCCCGGCGCGCGGGCGGGCCTCGTCGCGGTACTTGGTCTGAACCTGGTAGAGGATCAGCGGCAGATCCTTGTACGACGAATAGAGGTCCTTCACCAACAGGGTGAACATTTCCTCGTGCGTCGGCCCGAGCAGCATGTCGGCGCCCTTGCGGTCCTTCAGCCGGAACAAGTTCGGCCCGTACTCGGTCCACCGATTCGTCTGCTCGTACGGTTCGCGGGGCAGCAGAGCGGGAAATCGGACCTCTTGTGCGCCGATCGCCTCGACCTCCTCGCGGACGATCGCCTCGACCTTGGCCAACACCCTCAGCCCGAGCGGCAGCCAGGTGTAGATACCCGGGGCGGCGCGGCGGATGTAGCCGGCCCGCACCAGCCACTTGTGGCTGGGTACCTCGGCATCGGCCGGGTCCTCACGCAGGGTACGAACGAACAAAGCCGACATCAGCGCGTACGACATGGCATCTCCTTGAGACAACAACTGCGCCAGTCTACCGCCCTGGTCATAACCCCCAAGGCTTGTCACGGTTTGGCCTGGCCGCTGGAATCAAGCGACCAGCCTGGCAACCGGGTGCTGTTTCGCCAGCTTGGTGTCGAAAGTCCATAACGGAACCGCGTCGGTGGCACCGGCCTGCTCCGCGATCAAGCAGTCTTCGAATGACAGTTTGGGATGTGACTCAAAGGCGGCAAGTGCCGCAAGAATGACGTCGCGCGAACAGACAATGGACTCAAGACCAAGAACGCGCCGGGTGACGTCGGCGGCTTGGGCTCGGCTTCTCCCGTAGTGAGACATCAGTACGTAGACGAACTCGGCGACAACCACTGGGCTGACGCTGAACAAGCGGTCTTGGCGAGCCAACAAAGCACGCGCCCTCGCCGTCTGGTCATCCTCGGACTCGATCGCCACCCGTAACAACACGTTCGTATCGAGAGACTCAGTCTTCATGCCAGATCCCCTGGATCGATTTGCCTGGCCGCGTACACATCCGACGCGCTAGCCGGGTAGGGCCGGCCGGAACTGAACCACTCCTGCACCGGGGCAAACAAAGCGTTGATCTCGGCGATCCGCCGTTCACGCTCGGCTCCGGGGTCATCGGAAAGCTCAACCTGGACGCCTTGCGCTTCCCGCAGAGCATCCAGGTACACCATGTCCACCAGCGCGGCCACCGGCTTGTGGCGGCGCGTCAGGTAGACGGGTTCGCCGGAGATACGCACCTGATCGACCACCTCGGCCAGACTGGCGCGGGCATCCGAAATTGTCATGGTAACCATGGCACAATAATACGCTGAAAGCGCGGAAAGCGCTGAAACCGCCGGATCTCACACTGAGGGCAAGTATCCGCTAGAGTTCGATCTCCTGGCCCGGTTCGACGATCAGCTTGTTGGGTGCCGTCCACCGTTCAGCCCGGGCCCGGTCCCAGAGGGAACCCGGCTTCATGTGAATGAGGATGTTGTGTTTCGCACCGACGATGCGGGCGCACTCGGCCGCCTCGTCGAGCCCCATGTTGGGCATGCCGTCGCCGCAGAAAAGGGCATAGTCGAGGCCCATCGCCGAGAAAGTCGCCATCTGGGCGGTTTTCGACGTGTCACCGGTCGCGTACAGCGTGAGCCCGTCGAGGGCGATGAGATAGCCAACGCACTTCTTCGGGCTGTGCATCAGGTTCCGGGCCTCAACCGCCTGGATGCCGATACCCCCGACATCGAACTGGCGATGGGTACCCCCGGCCAGCGCCTCCTTCTGCGTGATGACGCGGCACCCCGGCTTCTGCGCGCACAACCCCACCTTGTTGTGGTCGCCGTGCCAATGGGTGACGAGAATCAGATCGGCGGGTACGTCGTACCCCTGGCCCGCGTACGGGTCCACGTAGACGACCCGGCCATCATCCGCCGTCAAACGGAAGCTCCCGTGGCCCTGGTAAAGCAGTTTCGACATTGTCGTACCCCTTCTTTCTCGCGTTCAGACCCATCAGTACAGGATCGTCGCGCACTCGCCGACCTGGGCGAAACCGACGGACCGGTAGCAGTTCAGGGCTGGGGTGTTGTACGGATTGACGTACAACGTGACCGTCTCGAAGCGCTCCCGGCAGGCCGCGACGACGGCGGCCATCAGCGGCTCGGACAGCCCCCGGCCCCGCCAACCCGGGTCGAGCCACACGCCGCCGATTTGGCACACCGAACCCGCCGACGCGACGATATCGGCCTTGAACACGACGCGGTCGCCGGCCGGCAGGCAGAACGCCAGACCCCTCATCATCAACGTGGCGACGTGCTGACGGTACCCGCCCTGCGCGTCCATCGGCGCTACCCCGACTTCTTCGGTGTACATCGCCACCGACGCGGCGTGATAGGAATCCAGCCAGCGCGTGGCGGCGTGAACCAGGCGGGGATCGGGCGCAATCCGCGGCGGCGCCGCGATGGCCATGACCTGCTGATGGTCCCGGACCTCGCGCGGGGCCGCCCATTGCGAGTAGTTGGTCTTGACCAACCGCTCCCACAGCCCCATCGCCTCGTCCCGTACGCCGACAATCGAGCCGCACCGCCGGCGTTCCTCACGCGCGGCGAAGGCATCCAGAGCCGCCGGGGTGGCGTTGACCGGGTGCAGGGCGTACCCATCCGACAGCATCGACACCAATCGCCCGCGTTCCCAGTAGCCGAGCAGGTTGTTCCCCAGTTGAGCGCGCTCCACCCCGCTGGCGTGGACGCGCGAGGCCACCACGATGTTGTCGACCGGGCGCAGGTCGAGCAAGCGGCGGGCGGCCCGCCCGTCCCGGCGGGTCAGTACCCTGACCTCCCCCATGGTCTGCCTGCCTACTCCTGCGGTTCATCCCCGGACTGGGCCGCCAGACGGGCGGCGTGCGACAACAGGGCCGGTACGATCTCGGTCTCGCTCACCGTCTCGACAACCTCGCCGTGGACGAAGATCTGTCCCTTGCCGTTACCGGAGGCGACCCCCAGATCCGCCTCCCTGGCCTCGCCAGGCCCATTGACGATGCACCCCATCACTGCCACCCGCAGGGGTACGCTGAAATCCTTCAGACCCTCGGTGACCTGATCGGCCAGGGAATAGACATCGACCTGGCAGCGCCCGCAGGTCGGACACGAGATGATCTCCAGGGTTCGCGGCCGCAGATGCAGGCTCTCCAGCAGTTTCGTGCCGACCTTGACCTCTTCGACCGGTGGCGCCGACAAGGACACCCGGATGGTGTCGCCGATGCCCTCGGACAGCAAGATGGCGAAGGCCGCCGCCGACTTGACGGTACCCGGCATGGCCGGACCGGCCTCGGTCACACCCAGGTGCAGCGGGTAGTCGCACCGCTGGGACAGCAGCCGGTACGCCTCGACGGTGGTGATCACGTCGTGGTGCTTGACCGAGATCCCGAAATCGTAGAAACCGACCTCCTCGAACAGCCGGGCCTCATTGAGCGCGGACTCCACCAGCGCCTCGGGCGTGGCGCGGCCGTACTTCGCCATCACCCGGTCGTCCAGCGACCCGGCGTTGATGCCGATGCGCAAGGCCGTACCGTGGTCCTTGGCGGCGCGGGCGATGGCCGCGACGGAATCGTCGAAGGCCTTGATGTTGCCCGGGTTGACCCGGACTCCGGCGCACCCGGCCTCGATGGCGGCGAAGACGTACCGCGGTTGGAAGTGGATGTCGGCGATGACCGGGATGGGCGATTTGGCTGCGATGACGCCCAGCGCGTCGGCGTCTTCCTGGCGCGGACAGGCCACCCGTACAATGTCGCAGCCAGCCGCGCTGACCTCGGCGATCTGCTGCAAGGTGGCGTCGGTGTCATGAGTCGGCGTCGTGGTCATGGTCTGCACCGTGATCGGCGCGCCGCCGCCCACCGCAATCGGCCCCAGGCGGACCTGACGAGTCCGGCGGCGGGTGGCCAAGGGGACGGCCGGGACCTCCGGGACGCCCAGACGAACACTCATGGGTACCTTTCTAGAACAGTGAAACCGGACTGATGATATCGGCGACGATGAGGATGACGCCAATGATCATCAGCAAGCCGCCGACGACGTAGGTCACCGGCAACAGTTTGGCCGTGTCGGCCGGACCGGGATCGGGCCGGCCCCGGACCTTGGCGAAGCCGCGCCGGATGGCCTCGTAGATTCCGGCCGCCACCTGCCCGCCGTCGAACGGCGGCAACGGCACAAGGTTCATCAGGCCCACGAAGAGGTTGAGCGAACCGAGCAGTTGGAGGTACACCGCAACGCGGGAGGACAGCGGGAGATCGGACGACGCCACGTCACCGGCGATGACCGAGGCGCCGACGATGGAGATGGGCCCGTTGGGATCGCGCGGCTTGCCGGCGATCATATCGGACACCACCTGAACCGCGGTGACGGGGAGCTTCACGATGGCCTGTACCGACGCCCCGGTCATCGACCACATCTGTTCCAGCGTGCCGCCGGGACCGATTTTGACGTTCTCGTACGCCGCGCTCACCCCGAGGAAGCCGGCCTGGATGGTCTGGCCAGCGTGATCGGGATCGGCGACCGTGGCGACCATCCCCGGTACGGCGGGCAGCGCGATGGTCGCCCCGGCGCGTACGACGGTCAACTCCACCGTACCCGCGCCATTGGCCCGCACCGCCGCCGTCAGATCGGTCCAGGCCGAGTAGGCCGTACCGTTGAAGGCCACGATCTGATCACCGGCTTCCAGCCCCATCGCCGCGGCCGGCGTCTGGGTACAGGTACTGGCCGCCGGATCGACGCACTGCTGGACCGTGGCGATCGTCATGCCGGCCTGCCACTGGCCGTACCCGAGGTTGACGCCGAGGAACAGCCCGAAAGCGATGAGAATGTTGATGCCGACGCCGCAGAACATGATGATCATGCGCTGCCAGAGCGGCTTTTGGAAGAACAAGCGCCCGCCGGCGACATCGGCGTCGGTGATCTCCTCCCACTCGCCCTCGCGGGCCTCGTCGGCGACCCGCTTCAGCCAGGTGTTCTTGCCCTCCCGGCGCGGCGGGTACATACCGAGCAGACGGACATAGCCGCCCAGCGGGATCATCTTCACGCCGTACTCGGTTTCGCCGATCTGCTTTTTCCAGAGGTTCTTGCCGAAGCCGATGAAAAACTGCAGGACCCTGACCTTGAACAGCTTCCCCGGCAGAAAGTGACCGACTTCGTGCAAACCGACGCTGACCAGGATCAGGGCGAAGAAGACCAGGCCACCGATGACGGTGACGACCACGTGGCTCATGACGCGGCCTCGATGGCCTGAGCGGCCGCCATCCGGGCCCAGGCGTCGGCCGTGCGGATACCGTCCAGTGTGACCGCCGGTCCGGCCGGTTCCGCCGCGGCCACCGCAGGCCCGCCGACGTACTGGTTCACCACACTCGTCACGGTGTCGACGATACCGAGGAAACCAAGGCGCCCGTCACAGAACGCATCGACGCAGACTTCGTTGGCGGCATTGAAAACGGCCGGTACGGTGTTGCCCAACCGCCCGACCCGCCGGGCCAGTTCCACGGCCGGGAAAGTCGCCTGGTCGAGCGGCTCGAAAGTCCAGGCCTGCGCCCCCGACCAGTCGATGCCCGGCGTGACGTCGTCCAGCCGATCCGGCCAGCTCAAGCCGAGCGCGATCGGCAACCGCATGTCGGGCGGGGAGCACTGCGCGATGGTGGCACCGTCGCGGAACTCGACCATCGAGTGGACCATCGACTGCGGGTGGACGACCACCTGGATGCGATCCCACTCAACACCGAAGAGCAGGGCCGCTTCGATCAGTTCCAGCCCCTTGTTGATCAGGGTAGCCGAATTGATCGTGACCACCCGGCCCATCTGCCAGGTGGGGTGGTGGAGCGCCTGGGCAGGTGTCACATCTGCCAATTGCGAACGGGTACGGCCCCGGAACGGGCCGCCGGAGGCAGTCAGAATCAACCGGCGTACCTCGGCCGGTTGGCCCGAGCGCAGCGCCTGGGCGAAGGCCGAATGTTCGGAATCGACGGGTACGATCTGGCCCGGGCGGGCGGCGGCGGTGACCAATGTGCCGCCCACCACCAGCGACTCCTTGTTCGCCAGCGCCAGCACGGAGCCGGCGGCCAGCGTGGCCAACGTGGACTCCAGCCCCGCGTACCCGCTGATGGCATTGAGCACGACATCGGCGCCGGCGCGTACGAGATCGCTCGACGCCAGCGGTCCGGCGATGATGGCGGGCTGGCTGATGCCCAGGTCGGCCAAGGCCGACTTGAGGCTGCTGGCCGCCTGCTCGGTTGGTACGGCCACCCGCGCCGGTCGGACCAGGCCGATCTGCTCAGCCAACTTGCCGATCTGGCTCCCCCCAGCCGACAGGCCGACCACCCGGAAGCTCTCCCGGTGCCGCGCCACCACGTCGATGGCCTGGGTACCGATCGATCCCGTCGAACCGAGGATCACGACATCTCTCACCACTCAAGTGTCCCACGTCATCGGTACCGTACCGCCAACTGCCCGCACGCGCCGTCGATCTGACGGCCGCGGGTGTCGCGCAGGGTGACCGGAATTCGGGCCGCTGCCAGGCGGGCGATGAACTCGTCCTGGTCCCGCCGCCGCGACGCGGTCCAGATCGATCCGGGTGTCGGATTGAGCGGGATCAGATTGACATGGACCCACCCGCGGCCCCGCGAGTTCAGTTCCCGCGCCAACTGGTCGGCCCGGTCGCCCTGATCGTTGATGTCGCGCATCAGGGCGTACTCGATGGAGACCCGGCGCCCGGTCGTCTCGAAGTAGGCCTTGGCGGCGTCGAGGACCTGAGCCACCGGCCAGCGGCGGTTGACCGGTACCAACTCGTCGCGCAACTCGTCGTCCGGGGCGTGCAAGGAGACGGCCAGGGTCACCGGCAGGCCCTCCCGTGCCAGGTCGGCGATCCGGGGCACGATGCCCGAGGTCGAGATCGTCAGCCCGCGCGCCGTCACGCCGAAGCCGTGCGGTACGGGCGAGGTGATCGCGCGCAGCGCCCGGACCACGGCGGCGTAATTGGCCAGGGGCTCGCCCATGCCCATGAACACGATGTTGTTGAGATGGCCCGGGCCACCGGGCAGGCCGCCCGCATCCAGCCGGCGGATGGCCAAACGGACCTGCTCGACGATTTCGGCCGTCGTCAGGTTACGCTGCAGACCGGCCTGGCCGGTCGCGCAAAAGGGACAGCCGATCCCGCACCCGGCCTGTGAGGACACGCACAAGGTGGACCGCGCCGAACGCCGGTCAGCCGGTTCGTCCGGGTCCTCTCCCCACTGCGTACGGCTGCCGCCGCGTGAGGCGTACCGCATCAGCACGCATTCCACGGCAGCGCCGCCAGCCAGATGGTACAAGGTTTTCACCGTCGTACCCTGGTCGGCCAACTGGTCGGCAACCATCTCCAGGAGAGGCAGGAACAAACGGGCCGCCCCGTCGCGGACCGCCAGGGGCAGATCGGTCCATGTCGACGGATCGGCCTCGCCGCGCTCGAAATAGTGGCGCGAGATCTGGTCGGCCCGAAAGCCCGGCAGCCCGAGCGCGGCCACCGCCTCGCGGCGCTCGGCTTGGCTCAAGTCGGCCCAGTGCCGGTCCGGTTTGACGATCCGGGGTGCCCGGCCGGGTCGCTCGGGGGTCGGTTCAGACATGCGGTATCAGCCAGGCCATCATCAGCCAGGCCGGCATGGCCGCCAGGATGTACGAGTCGAACCGGTCCATGATGCCGCCGTGGCCCGGCAGGAGATTGCCCATATCCTTGATCCCCAGATCGCGCTTGATGACCGACTCGACCAAATCGCCGAGAATGCTGAAAACCACTATCACAACCGCCAGGGCGAGTCCCTTCCACCACGCCGCGTGCAGGAGCAGGACCGTCATCAGGATGACGAGGATACCGGAGAGCAGGAAGGACCCGAGCACGCCCTCCCACGATTTCTTCGGGGAAATTCGCGGCGCGAATTTGTGCTTGCCGATCAACACGCCCAACAGATGCCCACCCGTGTCGCACGCCGCCACGCCGACGACGAAGGTGGCGATCTTGGCCGGGCCCTGCGATTCGGCGAGCATGAACATCAGCGCGGAGATGAGCAGGCCGGGGTAGGCGAGCAGGAACAGGGTCGAGCCGGCGTCGGGCAGGTACCCCTGGATCGGGCCGCGCAACCGTACGATCAGCACCGTCACCACGGTCAACCCGATGATGCCGCTGAGAAACACGCCCGGCGCCATGAACCGGTAGAGGTGCACCGCGTAAGCACCGAGGATGAAGGCCGCCGATCCGATCGCCAACGGTACGGCGACCACCTTGGCGCCCTGGTGCTGCCCGATGGCCCGGCCCAACTCGATCTGCGATCCGACTGCGGCGGCCGCCGCGATCACCGCGAAGCCCCAGGGGAACCACAGCAAGGAGGCTCCAGCCGCGCCGAGCAGGACGATGGCGACCCCGGTGGCGGCGAAGAGGTCGCGGCCGGCCCGCTGGTTCACCGCGTCGACGGCGTGCTTGGCGGCATCGGCGAACTGTTCGACGGCTTCGCCAGCCGAATGGGGGTGCTCCGGGTGATCGTCGGTGTGCGGGCCTTGTGTCATCAGATTTCCAGGAGTTCAGCTTCTTTGCGTTTCAAAAGGTCATCGACGGCGTCGACGTACTTCTTGGTCACGTCGTCGAGTTTCTTCTCGGCCCGGGTGACGTCGTCCTCGCTGGCTTCCTTGTCCTTCTCCAGCTTCTTGCAGGAGTCGATGGCATGGCGGCGGGCGTTGCGGATGGCGACCCGGCCCTCTTCGGCCTTGGCCCGGGCCAGCTTGGTGTACTCCTTGCGGCGCTCCTGCGTCAGCACCGGCAGCACCACCCGGATGGCATGGCCGTCGTTGCTCGGATTCACTCCGAGGTCGGAGTTGCGGATTGCCTTTTCGATGGCCGCCAGACTGGACTGGTCGTACGGCGCGATCAAGATGGTACGGGCTTCCGGTACCTGGAAACTGGCCAGTTGCTGGATCGATGTGGGGGTACCGTAATAGTCGGCCATGATCTTGGAAAACATGGCCGGGTGAGCCCGCCCGGTCCGGATCGCGGCGAATTCCTCTTTCGAGAACTCCACCGCCTGAGCCATCTTGCGATCGGCTTCGGAAATGATGTCGGATATCACAGTCTCTCCTTTAGGTCGACAGTCGCAGGCCTCCCGCCGACGACTCCAATGGGGAGATCACGTCGTCGGAAATCCCATATGTCAACGTTAGCCCACGCCGGGCCGGTATCAAGAATGGACGCGCGTACCGAGCGCCTCTCCGTTGACGACTCTGGCGATGTTGCCAGGTACATCCAGGTTGAAGAAGACCATTGGCATGTTGTAGTCCCTCGCCATGGAAATGGCGGTGGCGTCGGCCACCTTCAGGTCTCTGGCCAGGAACTCGTCATAGGTCAGATCGTGGAACATCACGGCGTGGGGATTGGTTTGCGGGTCCGAGTCGTACACCCCATCGGTACCTTGCTTACCCATCAGGATGACCTCGCAGCCGACCTCCAGGGCGCGTTGGGCGGCCACCGTGTCAGTCGAGAAGTACGGCATGCCCGACCCGGCGCCGAAAATGACCACCCGGCCTTTTTCCAGGTGCCGGATCGCCCGGCGCGGGATGTACGGCTCGGCCACCTGGCCCATCGTGATCGCGGTCTGAACCCGCGTCTCCATGCCGACTTTCTCACAAAAGTCTTGCAGCGCCAGACAGTTCATGACGGTACCGAGCATGCCCATGTAGTCGGCCCGCGCCCGTTCCATTCCACCCTTCTGCAACTCGGCACCCCGGAAGTAGTTGCCGCCGCCGACGACGATCGCGATTTGAACGCCCTGCCGGGAGGTCTCCGCGACTTGCGCGGCGATGGACGACACCACGTCGGGATCCACCCCCAAGCCACCGCCGCCGAAGGCCTCACCCGACAATTTCAAGAGAACTCGGCGATATACCGGCGTCATTCCATCCCTCCTTGTCCGCGAACCCAACCTGCGGCGCGTTGACCGTGACGCGATCAGGCGCCAGCGGAAAAGCGGGCGAACCTGGTCACCACGACGCCAGAGTCGGCCAACAACTTGCCGACCGTGACCTTGTCATCGGAGATGGCCGGCTGGTCGTGCAAACAGGTCTGAGCGTAGAAGTCCTTGATGCGCCCGTCGACGATGCGACCGATCACCTGCTCCGGCTTGCCCTCTTCGCGCGCAGCCGCCTCGGCGATGCGCCGCTCGTTTTCGAGCGTGTCCGCGGAGACTTCGCCCCGGTGGACGTACGTCGGACTCATCGAGGCAATCTGCAGCGCCACAGTGTGAACCAGGGACTCGTTGCCACCCTCGAACTCCACGAGGACGCCGACCTGCGGCGGGAGGTCGGAGGAACGACGGTGCAGGTACGTGTGGGTGTCACCGGTGAAACGCGCCACCCGGACCAACTCGATCTTCTCGCCGATCTTGCCGGACAGGGCGGCCACCGCCTCCGCGACGGTCGAACCATCGGGCAGCGTGACGGCGTTGGCAGCCGCCACGCTATCGGCGCCGGCCGCCTCGACCGCGTCCGCGATCTGGGCGGCCAGGTTCATGAACTCCTCGTTCTTGGCCACGAAGTCGGTCTCAGCGCCCAACTGGATCATCGCCTTGCCGGCGGCCGCCACCAGACCATTGCTGGCCTCGCGGTCGGAGCGGTTGGCGGCCTTGGCGGCCCCGGAAATGCGCAGCAGTTCGGTGGCTTTGTCAAAATCGCCATCGGCCTCGGTCAGCGCCTTCTTGGCGTCCATCATGCCGGCGCCCGTTTGGTCGCGCAGCTTCTTCACATCAGCAGCAGTGATTGCCATGTCAGTCTTTCTCTGGTTCAGGGGTCGCGGGATCTTGGTCGTCGGCTGGCGTAGAAGCTACGACGTCAGCCGGTGCCTCGTCGGACGCCTCTTCGGCTACCTCTTCCTTGGCCAGATCGACAAGGTTGACCTCAGGATCGGCACCTTCAGCGGCGTCGGCGACCATCTGCTGGGTGGCTTCCACGGCGGGATCGGGGCGCGCCAACAGTTCCCGCTCCCAATCCGGCATCGGCTCGGCCTCAACCTCTTCGGTACCTGTCTGCGGCGCCTGGGAACGGGCCATCAGCCCATCGGCGACGGCATCAGCGATCACCCTGGTCAGCAAGCCAACGGCGCGAATCGCGTCGTCATTGCCGGGAATCGGGAAATCGACCTCGTCCGGATCG
>Ga0123354_10002263_pt1 | contig 25152 bp, 8 predicted proteins | sample TergutLab28metaG_2_FD_97872 | JGI IMG/M metagenome (GOLD analysis project Ga0123354, IMG submission 97872) | Labiotermes labralis P4 segment gut microbial communities from Petit-Saut dam, French Guiana - Lab288 P4 | ecosystem: Host-associated > Arthropoda: Insects > Digestive system > Gut ...
GTAATAAAATAGCCGTATTACTGAGATTGGGATCTCTAGGTAAGTAAGTCCTGAAGATGGAGACAGCACGATGGACCGCAACTCCACTCACTCCGGAACAGGTAATACAGCGTTGCATTTCGAAAGACAGCAGCATTAAAGAGCAATTTCAGTTAGGGTTTGAGAATGAGACTTCAGAAAGATCTTGCACATATGGACTAACAAGACAGCCAATGTACGTATGACGTAACACTGAAGAGCGTTCGTGCAACCATTGTTTTAGTGGAAAAACAATAAATATTACATATTCTGACTGTGTGTATGTAGCTTTAATTACCCAGCATGCAATGCGCATGCGCCTTATTGTCACCTGTGGCCTGTCCGGTTCTACAATACTATTTCAAATCATCTCATAAACGGCACTATTTTCGAATAAAAAAGTTATTTAATATAAATTGTGTGTTACGGGTGTCTCTATAATTTTGTCTGAAACATTTTTCATTCTAAGAAGAATTGAGCTAATTATGACAAACATGTGTATTGGTTTGAACGTAAAGTATCGTTATTCTTGCAAGATTTTAATGATATTTGAATTTTCTCAACATATTATTGAATATACTCAAATATAAAATTTCATGAAAATCCGTCCAGTGGGAGCCGAGCTGTTCCATGCGGACAGACAGACAGACAGATAGGGAGACAGATTTTTCTCAATTTTGCTAAGCATCTAAAAACAGCCGAAACTTAGTAGTACGCGTAGCCCCTTTTAATGGTCCTCAGAACCAACAGTTAACATTTAACAAACAAAATCTGGTCTTAGTAGCTAAGTTTCGTAATGGAGATCCAATGTTGTTACCTGTGGGCTAGTTAATTATAGTGGTAAATGTTATGTATATAGCTTTCAGACTGCTAAGAGTAAAACCGAGAACAGTATTCAGTAATGACTTGCGTTACAATGTTATTCACTTTTGGTTTCGCAACAAATGGTAAGCCACGTAATCACACTAGGCTAGTGTTGGAGATTAACGGCTGACAAAATGTATTTGGATGTAGCGGGGGTAAACTATATAACATTACGTATGGCCAAATAAAGATCTTTAGATCTTGTACTTGTAGCGTGATACTGGTCACACAGCCGTAAGAGAAATTAATATGTGATGATGGGGAAAGAGAATAGCTGAATTACGTAAGGATAAATAGGAAATAGAATGAGATAGGATTATTAAAAGTGGGATGTGAAAGTGTGGCTGAATTGAACTGGCTAAGACTAAGTTTCAGTGGCACCGTTTTGTATAAATGACTGTATATTTAGAAAAAATGCAAAATATTTCCTGACATTTAACAACTATATGTCTATTCTTTTCAAAATGTAACCTAGAAATTGTAACTGATTAAGGAATAAATTATCGATAGTGATCAGAAAACAGTTTGATCATAGATCAGAAAGTTAGTCACGGACACTTCACCGCCGGCACCAAGATCCAATATTATGAAATTCTATATGATATTTGTGGTAAATAAAGTGACATCTGACGACTTTATCTCCGGTTAATCCCATTTTGTCCTATCAATTATACTACTACAAATTCTCCGCAGTTATTTTTCATTTTTAGAAGCTGGTAAAAGGGCTCCATTAACATCTGCAATGCCAAGGGACCCACTTTTACACTACCCCATCAAGAACAAGGAAAGTTTGATTCTCAAGCCATAGAACAGGACTATTGGACGGTTGACCTCTTCAAGCCCAAATCTCACAAAAGAATGAGCCCCTATTTATGGTGACTTGACATGTTTGTGAATAGGATTTAGAAAACTCCTAGAACTAGAAGAGACCCTGGATATAGTAAGATTGTTATCTTACAAAGAATAAAGGAAGTTTAAGCTGCGGTATCTAACAAGAAATACGAGAATTGTCTGCGTCACAATAACATGTTTTACTTGAAATTGCATGTAGTGCATAGTTGCAGAAAGACTGGAATTTTGTACTGTGAATATATATATATAAGCTTAAACAAGCGGTAATTTGTGGAAGTGAAACTCTTCGAATCCCAGAAGCTTTCACTAAATAGATTTGATTGACCAGATCCATAATTGGCCATTTTACACCAATACTGAAAGAGATTTGGCACTGCCCTTGGCGCGATATCTGGAACAGAACCCAGAATTTCAGCTTATAGATTGTTGCTGACTGAATTATCCCTGCTCTTCCTCTGCGATCTCATGGAACCACTAAAGTGTCTTTAAAAGAAACAAAGGAATATCCCTGCGCTTCGCTTTTGTTATATTCTTTTTTTTTTCTTATATTTTAAACGATGGATTTGTTCCGCGTGATAAATTAATCACGCTTTTGTCTAACGTAATAAGAATTTCACAGATTTTCAAGCAGATAAAAGCCCAAAACTCACGGCAATTAATAATATAAAACATCTTAGCGTGACCTTGTCATGGGCATTTAACTAGACTGCTCAGTGCTGCATTTCGTTGATGCTTTGCTGTACAGTGGTCGGCCCACATCAACAACAAGTTGGTGGACTGCTTATACTAGCTCCATTACCGACAAAGCAGCTATCATTAAAATCTGTTCGGCGTTGAAGAAGGCTTATTTAGGCTTATGTTATGCTAATCACATATTCCTAACTTAACTTCGAGTCACTCCTGTTTGAATATAATCAGGTTTAGAGGCAGCCGTCTCTTCGTGCCAGCCACTCACGAAAAGAAACAGAGTGGAAGATAAAAAGAGAGAAAGAAGTATTAGGTAAACTTTTACTTAAGTTGATGTAGAGTTGTGTTTATTATCTTTCAACCGCCGCTCATTCTTCGTAAATAAAAATTAATTAGTTGCAAAAGTTGAACGATCTTCATCTCGACGGTTCAGATAATCAACGGTGCATTTTAGACGAAAGCAGTATTTTCGCCAATCATACACGTTTGAAATCTAAATTTTAAAAGTGTGGATAAGGCCCAGTCTGAGACCACTCTGTGAAATTTATGATTGTTAAAGAGATACTTATAAGAATTTAGAGGGAGAGAAGTCTTATTACAAAGTACCAAACTTACATTTATGTTTATAGTTCCGTGCATCGCTGATCTATATTAATAATTGTCCAACGAGATGCAACACAAAGCAGTCTATTTATTACTCTGCAAGTTCACTCTACGTGTTTCGGCTGTCAACCACACCCATCATCTGGAGTACACAAAACTGTAACTACAGCCTCCGGTACTGGTCATATTTTTTGTGCAGCTACCCCCCCCCTCTTTATTGGGTACGCGGTGGCGCAGTTGGTTGAGGTTTTGAACTACAATCTGGAAGGTTGCGGGTTCGATTCCCGAAGGTGTCATTGCAATTTTTCATTGACATAATCTTTCCGGCCGCACATTGGCCCTGGATTTGACTCAGCCTGTAACAGAAATGAGTACCAGGAATATTTCCGGGGAAGGGGGGGGAGGGTAAATGCGGCCGGTGCGTAGGGCTTACCACCTTCATATGCCGACTGTCTTGAAATCTGAGAGCCTCAACCTCTGGGACCAATCAGGGCCTGTCCAGGCCTGTAATGGGATTTGCTGTAGCTTTACATTATCTTTACTAATACTTGAAATTCCTGTAAGTTTTCTTCCTTGCTGCATGTAGAAGCTTCCCTCATTTGCACAATAATATTTAGAATTCATGAATCTTTTTCCATCTGTCACCCCGCAGCCCGTTATGCTAAAAGCTCTCACTCCTGAAGCATTTTAAATTTGATGCCTTGCGTATTAATGTGAGCTCTCATTTTCACTCTCGCATTAGGAATCGCGTATTTTCCAATACTCGTTCCCATTAAGCGCAGGAAATGATCCCAGTACAAAAATATTTCAAGCCGTTTTGTGATGTATTAAGTGAAAAGTGTACATACTTATTGGTTTGAGCATCTTAAATACATGGCATATTCCTCAAAAAAATATATAGGCTACTTGGTAGAAGTTTCAGATTAGAGCAAATGTATTCATATTAAACCCTTTTTGTTTGTTTTTGGGGCGACGGTCCCCAGTGGGCCAGGGCCACCTCATTCACGAGGTTACGAGATCACACACAACGATGCACCACAGTCGGTAGGACTCTTCTTAGACGAGTGATCAACTCGCCGCAGAAATCTATACCCGAAAACACTCACAACAGAAAAACATCCATGCCCCAGGTTGGATTCGAACCCACAATCTCAGCAGGCGAGCGGCAGCAGACCTACACCTTAGACCGCGCGGCTAGTGGAACCGGCCATGTTTAACGCTTAAAAACTAAAATTCATTAAACAAAATTTAACAACTGATCTCTTGCCTTACACAGAGAAGACGCTCTCTACTTTGTATAAGAACCAATTGGTAATTGATATTTAGAGAAATAAATGCTGGTTTTGTAAGAACCATGCAAGTCACAAGAATGCACACTGTGCCAAGACTGAGGCTTTTCGCAAGGTGAAACACTGGAGTAAGAATAGCAGCTACTGAACTTCAGAGGTTGAACTATTAATAGGAACCAAAGCCGTATTTGAGAATTTGACACTCGTCTATATGCAAGATTGGTTAGGCAGCCAAGAACCTTTCAGTCAGGAATATCACAGCTGGTGAGTCCCGGCTGTGTATAGATTCTTCGGCACGTTACATGATGCACGTGTTGCCTTACACAAGAGTGTATTCCTTCAGAAATAACAGTCAAATTGTTTATAAATTACATAACTTTTCCTTCGTTTTCGGTTGCTAAATTCGAAATGTAATTTGTGTGAGAAACATCCTACACCCCTCGATACAAAACCTACTCCTGAACAGTGCAACATACACACACCATCAAGGACCTACTAATATATGCAGCCACATCACCACCGAATTAATCACACACCGATGTACCATAACAGACTATTTCAACAGAGTTTAACTTTAGCAAGCACGGCTAATGAGTTCCCTGAAGATGGTGTGCTATTTTAATGTAAATTTTAATATTTTTAAGACAATCACTTGTGCATTAGTTGGCGAATAATAAACTCTGATAATATCACGATGCAGGGTAAGAATGTGAAAAAATCTTTAACCCGATATTTGAAAGGAACCTGCAGAAAATGAGAGAGAAAAACTAAACACTGCAAAATTATGCGTGATTTCAGGCTATCGCCGAGATGTAAATGAGAACTGCGTTCTTTTGGGTTATTACGCAGCAAGTAGTGATAATTTCTTACCGAAGTTTCGGGACAACATATGGGTCCCATATTGAAGGGGCAAGATTCTTGACCCTTGAATATGGGACCGATAAGTTGTCCCGAAACTTCGGTAAGAAATTACCACTACTTGCTGCGTAATAATCCTAAGGACGCATTTCTCATTTACACAATGACGTTAGACAGTATGTATGTATGTAGGTTTATGTATTTTGTGTGTGTGTGTGTGTGTGTGTGTATGTAGGTCTATGTATTGTGTGTGTTTGTATGTAGGTCTACGTATTGTATGTGTATGTATGTAGGTCTATGTATTGTATGTGTATCTAGGTCTATGTATTTTGTGTGCGTATGTATGTAGGTCTGTGTATTGTGTGTATGTGTGCATGACGTACATACACTATATGTATGCACTTACGCATGTATGTATATGTGTAGGTGTGTACGTATGTGGGTATGTGTGTATGCACGTGTGTATGATGTAGGTATTTATGTACATATGTATGTATAAATGTGTGTGTGTGTTGTTTCTGTTTATGTATGAGTGTTGTATCTGTGTGTATAAGAATTATGTATGTATGTATGTATTTACGTACGTATGTACGAATATATATATATGTATGTATGTATATATGAACATGTGTGTAGGTATGTGTGTGTATGTATGTGTATATGTGTGTGTGTGTGTGTGTGTGTGTGTGTGGTATGTATGTATGTATGCATATATATGAATATGTGTGTATGTATAGATGTATATATGTATTTTTTTTGCCTATATGTATGATGTTTGTGCAGCTATGTATATATGCATGTGTGCATGTATGAATGTTATATGTATTGTGTGTATATGTTTGTATGTTATATGTACGTTTTTAAAAAATGAATGTATGTGTGTGTGTGTGTGTATGTATATATGTATGTGTGTGTGTGTGTGTGAGTGTGTGTGTGTGTGTGTGTGTGTATGAATACATGAATGCATATATGATTGTATGTGTGTAAGTAAGTATGTATGTATCTATGTATGTAAGTATGAATATGTCTATGTATGTATTCATGCTTGTACTGTACATACTACGTAGCATGTATGTCAGTTGCTATGTATACATGTCCTTTACATTAGCGTTATCTTTCTAATTCAGGAAAGTGCCCTGTCACAGAACATTATCACAAACAACGCAGCACTCTGTACAGTAAGTTTATCCGTAATTTCATAGCTTTGAACTTAAGGCGCCTAAGTACGATTAGCCATAACGTACCGGAATTTGAAAGACAGAGCGCTAGACGACCTTCTCCGGAGAACTCGCTTCGGAAGGCGCTATGGGCCTGTCGCAAGACAGGCTACGCAGCGAATGAAGGTTTATCAAAACACATAACATGGATTTAATCGAAATACCTGCATTACTTCATTACTGGAATGAAGAATATGAAAATTTATGTTATGAGAGGAACCTACGGGTTAGCGTTTTGGTTTCACCTGTGACTGCTTTCCAACTTGCTGCTAACACTCGTAAATTCTCTTGTCACTGAGAAACAGACATTTTGCGATTGTAAGTAAGCCGAAATTCATCACCTTTTCATGACATCTCTCAATCGAAAAATGTACAAGCAGGTGACTTGGGAGACGCAATCCTAGACAATTTTGAAACGTGTATTGAAAGGAGGTGTTGTGATGGTATGTAGCCAGATGCATTCAGGTTAAGATTAGGTAGAATGACTATAAATTTTCAGGTTTCATAGAAGCTGGAAAATTTCTTCACTAAGACGAAGACGTATTAGAGTACCACAAAAGCTTCTCTCTGGATGTAGTTATTATTTCACTTTACCAACAACGATTTCTCAGCCACATATTGGGCCAGAGTCCACACTTTAGGAACACCTTCTTGTGAAAAGTGTATATAATCTCTTATAGCATCTTTCCTTAAGGAGGGAGGCAACACCGCACACAGTAGTCGGGAGATTTACGATGAACGCTGCAATTAAACATAAAGGAACGGACCCTCTTCCTTTTTATATAACAAGTGGCAAGTGTGGATCCCTTTTATTAGGCTATCTGCTGCCTTGAATTCAACAGCTGAGTTGAGCAGAGCCGAAAGATATGGATGACTTGTAGCCACGACTGCAGAGGAAAAGGTAGGCTGATTGCTGTTATGAAAGCAGATCCGAATGTGATTATTACACAGGGGTGTACAACTGCCAATACCTTGTTGTTATTAACATGTGACTACGAGTGTCAACTTGAATCAACGATCCACGTATGGAGAAAAGAAAGCAAGTAGAATCACGGCTCGCTTTTTTATCATTTGTGACATCACACGCAAACCAATCTCTATCGCAACCGTGGCAAAATGAATGTGATTCAGTCAGACACACAGTCACACCAAACACATTATATAAGGTAAAAAATAATAGTAATAATAATAATAATAATAATATATTTTTGTTGTTGTTGTTGAGGGTCTGAGGTCCGGGGTTTCATATTTCTTTACTTACTTGCGTTTCCTGTAATAATCCTTTCAGTAGCTCTAATTATACAGGGTGATTCGTGACTTATGGAAATTACTGCAGGAGATGATACCCTCAGGTATTTGTGATCAAAAAGTTCATATCAACGTGTGTCAGATTTTGGACCGTTACGGAGTTATGGCCGTTGGAAACCTAGAATATAGAGTAATGATTATTGAAAATAAATGTAACACGATAATAAGCAAACATAATATCTAATAAATTTAAAGTATAAATTTAAGTTAACTTCATGAAATTTTCTTCGTTTTACCCTGACCTGTGCTTTAAGCAGGTTTTCGAAAATGCAGCGGCTTGCAATAACTCACGCTGCCGCTCCGTTTTGTACAGCGCGAAGTAGAGTTACAGGTTCTGCTGACTGTTCCTATTCCAGCTGGTTCAAGGTCGCGCAGTGTGACTTGCGACGCGCTGTTCACATGAAGGCGTTGACGACAATAAAAAAACACCCGTAATTCTGAAACCATTGGCAGTAGGTCCCACAATGATAACAACTGTTTTGATCAAAAATGCCTAGGAAATCATCTGTGCAGTAAAGTCCACAAGTCATGAATCACCGTGCATAGCATCTAATGACAGAGTGATCAGTGGGTAATTAACGGCAAGGGATATGACAGCAAACAGTGGGGCACTTTGCCTCACTAGGCATATATCCCCTCATTATTGGGAAGACTGAAGAAAATATTAAAATATAGCCGACAAGGTAATCGTTCGCTGAGCCGAGGTTTTTAGCAGTAAAAATTCTAAACACCTGACTTCAAAATTCTTCGACAGAAATTTAAATCCCTACAGTGGCAGGGAAATTTCTGTCCGTCATCACGTCCAAACCGAATTTGAGATTCTGAGACAGTGGTATCGGTGTTCCGTCCCATAAGGTATGAATGCCGCTTTGCACATTCTTCGCAATCTCGCAACGTATAATCCTACCACGCCAAACTTCGTAATTATAAAGTTAAAAACTCTTCTTCAAATAAATTATATTCTATATAACTTTATTGGTTATGGATTATAATTCTTGTTCTAGACTTTGTGTTGATGTATGTAATGGGTATAGCTATTTTAAGATAAAAGGCTGAACACTTTTTAAAACTGATATCAAATTAAATTCACAACAATTCTCCATTCTGCATTTAAAAATCAGGGTGCCCCCTGGGTTGACAGTAACGTAATCTGACACGTATGTGCTGAAGGCTTCTATGTATGAGTGAATGAACACGCACTAAATATTCAGATTTTTACAAAATTATGAGAATGAATTAGCTATAGATATACATATAAAGTTCATTCACCGACAAATGCACTCTTTATTAAACTGCACAAAGTTTTAAAATTTACATTAAAAATCATTTTGACTTGCTCCTACATGTTTCGGTCTACGACCATCATCAGGGAGCCTTCATTAGAGCCTAGCTAAAGTTATATTTAGGTTAAGATTCTGTATAAAAAAAAAAACAAACAAACTACGTCGTTATGTTACGTAGATTTTTTTTTACCGAATTTTAACCTAAATATAACTTTAGCTAGGCTCTAATGAAGGCTCCCTGATGATGATTGTAGACCAAAACATGTAGGAGCAATTCAAAATGATTTTTAATGTAAATTTTAAAACTTTGTCAAGTTTAATAAATAGTGCATTTTTTTTTTGTGTATGAACTTTATTGATATCAAAATGTACGGCACAACGACAAAAAAAATAGCTATACAGAATTTAATGATCTCACCTTAATGTTTTTCTTTTCGCAGGTGGCAGACCCGGACAGAACTGCGGCAAGCAATCTTGAGGGGAGCAGGAACTCTTCTCACTGATCTTTCGAGATGTGGCGTGTGAGACTGTGTTACAGAGTTGGGACTACGTGATAACTGCAAAACTTTAGGGCAAGATATACGAAAGAGAGTGGATAAAATATTAGAGCAGTGCATTAAATGTGTCATTATTTATAAAATAAATTAAACAACTTCGTGTATGGTATATTCGTTATACAGACAAAATACACGTGAAATTTAAGGCATTTCTCTCATCTGCCACAGTTTAGTCCCTTAGTCAAGATAAATCTTATTAGAAGCTGCTACATATTTTTAGTTAACACGGCTTGCAAATTGGAATGTATTACTTCATGGCTCATGAATAAATTTTCAAAATATATGTATTTAAATACAAAACAAGTGCAATTTCCTTAAAATGTGATAAAACATACGAAATATAATTAGGAACTTTTATTTGAAGTAGTTTGCTAGTTATTTGAATACTTCTAGTAAAATGATATTGAATTCATTTGCTGAAGAGATGTAAGAATTTTGGGCTTCTGTTATAATATAGAGATATTAAAGGCATGTGTTACGTGAATTTTGATCTGTTCTTCATTGCGGGTTCCATGATGCGTGACCCCTTGTTGTCTGATAGACGATTTTTCTTTGTAGGGTACAAGATTTTATAAAGACGCAGTGTGAACTGCACCCATTTTATCAAAGAATGTAGTGTTATGGAGGTACAGTCGGACTAAAATCAGTTCCACACGACAATGACAATCGAATTTCCTTTACACATGTCTAGAACCCATGAAACTGAGTGAGCAAATTCCTCCGAAATGTTGTTACCCAACCCTTTACATACACGGCGTCACATCCCAGAGGACATGATTTTATTATTTACCACTACGTGAAAGTAAACTCCCGAAATATCAAAGTTCTTGTTTTGATAGAAAAACATTTTTTTAAATAGCAAAGCAATTACAGTATATATTTCCTGTAACAAATATCTGCTCTAAATAACCGACGAGCTTCAAAATGAATATCAATCGACCAGTGCAGTCATAATTGGCCTCTCTGCCGTGGCTCTTTAAGTCTGACACAGATTCCAATCTACTTTTTAATAATTATTTGTAATTAACTATCTCTGGCAATAGTGGTTTGCAACATACATGCTTAGCTGAAACAAGGAGAGCTAATATGCATTTTAGTATTTAAAAAAAAGGAGAGGGAAATAACTTAACGTTGACCTTGTTTTTTGTGCTAGGTAATCCGTGACGCTATTACATGTGCGACGAAACCATTGGCTTTACTCTTTCTTTAACCTCGGCACTAGATGGGATTGGTGGTCAACGCCACTCCCCTTCCGCTTTACCCCCGGGAATGACACAGTAGCCATTTTATAGGAGACTGGGTGGGCCCCAGGGTCGGTCTGGACGGTGCGGAAAATCTCGCCCCACTGGGATTCGATACACGGGCCGTCCAGCCCGTAGCAAGTCGCTATACCAAGTGCGCTACCCGGGCCTACTGTTTATGAAGAACATTGGATAATTTGTTTCAGATTAGTAACTTGCAAGAAATTTAGGAATAAGACCGACAATAATGCAGTGAACATTCACGTCGTCAGAACCTAAATACGTATTAAAAGCAAAACAAAAAGTTAGAGTCGCCGTCAAAACACAACAAATTTAACATTTTGTTTTACTTTGAGTATTCAAACACAACGGGATGTCCTCGAATAAACAAAGAACACTAAATACACATATGTACTGTACATATCCTGACAGCTGACGATGGCAACACGCGAATATAAGGCACACTTTAAAGCATATAACTTTGTACGTTCTTATGTAATTTTGTCTAGTTACCTTGCAATCTCAATGATAACAATGTCGTATACAGTAAATAAATTCCGCTTGTTCCAACATACACAGTCTTCAAAATGGAGTGTGCAACGGAAACGGAAATTTTCAAACGCCTTACAAAGTGACACAAACTCTGCAGAAGTCATCTTCAAAATTATCTTAATTTTGGAGCCCTTAGGTACAATTCATGACGAAATTTGTAATTGGAGTACTTAAAAAAAATACTTAAACTGTAAAAAATTCTTTTAGGAAGATGGAAAATACAATACAAAACAATAATTTTTGTAGCACTAACAATGGTAAAAAGAAGAGAACTTCATGTTCTTCTGAGCAGAATCTATTCAGCTAGAGAAGCTCTGCGTCAAACTCGTGGAATTCCTCTTCAGGTTTCATGGTGGATAACACGACATTGAAACTTACCTTTTTCCTAGTAACCTACTTTGGTTTTCTTTGTCAGGGTGAATCCTCCAATGCCCCGTCATCATATATATCTTAATGCTACACTTACATTTCGAAATATCGTCGTTGGTACAGCGACTCACTGAGGGCTAGACGGTTCGTAGTTCCAAACCCGGTGGAGGTGAGATTTACCGTTCTCGTCCAGAGCGGCCCTGGTGTTCAACCATCCTCTTCTACGATGGATACCGGGCTTCTGTCATGGGCGTAGATTATCCGGGGCGGAGTGTTGGCTAACATCCCCCCCCCCCCGAATATCGCCGAGGTTACGAATTAACAGTTATATATCGCTACTCCCCTCTATTCCTAGGGAGACAATTTACATTTACATTTACCAGAATTTTGAGCGCGCGAAGCCTGGGGAACTTCTAGCAAAACGATGAAATTTGGGGAGAAAACAAGTTTTAAATATTAACCTGTAAGTAGCGCCAGTGTGTGACAAACCGCGTGCAGCTTGTTATCTGTGGCAGAAAGGGTCCTGATGACTGAGCAATGCGTCATCTAAACATCAGACGATGGAAAATTTCCCCTTCTGCTACCCCGAATCCCTCCATAACAAACATATCACTTCCTTCTGCTTAGTTAGATCTACTGAACTGGAAGCCAGCCCTCACATTAGTTCCAAAGTAATGGAGAATCTTAAAGGTAACAAATTTTGTCGACCGACAGATCCGGAACAGTGTCAACTGCAGTAAGATGAACAAATGTTGGACTGTAGGAACTTAATACTGCATTGTGTTGTTATATACATTTGTAAAATATTCGTTTCTAGACATGAGAAGGTAAAAATGTCTGGAGAAAACTGAATATTTACAAACATTTAATAAAAGTAACATACACAAATATGTAATGCTAAAAGGAAGAGCAATAATAATAATAATACCTGCAGCAGCAGCAGCAACAACAACAACAACGACAACAACAAAAGAAACAAACAAGTTATATTAGGCGGTAAAGGTTTCAGCTATCCCTGAAACAGATCTGGACAGATCCTGAATGTTTCAGGAGGTTGAGGCTCCCAGATTTCATGAAAACCGGCTCAAGAAGGTGGTAAGTTTGTCAGTCCTACATATAATCCGCCGTTAACCGCCAAGAAAATATTCCTTGTACTCATTTCTGTTAGAAGCTGAGTCGACCCAGTACCATAGTGCGGCCGGAAGGATTAGGTCAATGAAAACTAACAATAACACTAACGGGAATCGAACCCGCGACCTTCCAGCTTGTAGGGCAGTGCCTTAACCAATTGCGTGTCCCGACAGTAAAGGTCAAGCTATCTCTACACAGGTCTGGACATGTTCTTAAGAAGTTGAGGCTCCCAGAATTTCTAGACAATCAGCACATGAAGTTGGTAAGGTTGTCAGCCATACGCACCGGCTGCCTTTACTCCCAGGAAACATACCTAGTACTTATTTCTGTTAGTGTCATAGTCGACCCTAGGGCCATAGTGTGGGTGGAAGGATTAAGTCATTAAAAAATCCCAGTGACCTCATAGGGAATCGAATCTGCAACCTTCCGGTTTGTAGCGCAGTGCCTCAAACAACTGTGCCACCTATCTCAAGCAGTAGCGCTTTTATATTGTGTTATGCGGGTCAACAGTTGTAATCTCGGCCATACTAAAGAGCTGTCTTGAATTTTCATGGATTTCTCAGTCTCACTACTCAAACGCCGCCATGTTGCCTTTGACCAGGCTGCGAATACTATTGTGAACCCATCAGCCTATTATTCAACGCAGTATAGTGTGAGATAGCCTCCACCAATAATCTCTATAGGGCCACGCAAAAAGCAACAAACACAACTTTTAAAAACTTGTAGACCAACCAAGTAAAATCGACAAACAAACGCAGTGAAGGAAAGCGCTCTCTGAACAAACAGGCAGCGTCAGGGTTGGGCGAAGCTTCACGTAACCTTGCAGGCAACTTTGTGAAGATCTCATCATCAGAAACCCAACCAACAACAAAAGTGCCAAGTTAAGGATCGTGATTGGGGGTTTAAGGTGGCCCTTAATTGCTGTTTACCGACCCTGTGCGTTTGATCTTGAAGTTGGAAGCCCTCGAGCTATGTACAGCAACGGTACAACTTACGTGGATCTGTTATTATTTACAGAAGCCGCCTTCAGCCTTTGCTTGTACAACAGCTGCCTGCTACCATGCGGTTCATCAGCAGACAGCGGAAGAAGCCAGTTCATTTCAAAGAATGCTTCTCAACATACTTGTATATTGCAAAAGATTTTCAGTGTTTTGAGGGATATTGTATCACTCTGTTGACTTTATGGTAGACTGAATGCAACTGCGTGGAGATCCATGAAAATTATTGGCATTTCAAATAGATTACAATCTAAGCAAATGGTTATTCTGATTATGTTAATTTATTAGGCGAAAATATAAAAACCATTTCGAAGATCAAATTAGTAATATTAGACATTATCATAGGGGTTTTCTAGGTCCTCTTCTTCTTCCTTCTTCCTTCTTCTTCTTCCTTCTTTCTTTTTCTTCCTTCTTTCTTCTTCTTCCTCTTTCTTCCTTCTTCCTCCTTCTTCCTCCTCCCTTCTTCCTCCTCCCTTCTTCCTCCTCCCTCCTTCCTCCTTCCTCCTTCTTCTTTCTTCTTCTTTCTTCTTCTTTCTTCTTCTTCCTTCCTTCTGCTTCTTCTTCCTTCTTCTTCTTCTTCTTTTTCTTCTTCTTCTTCGATAATACTACAGTCCAACGCGGACTTTAGCTTCCTTAATAGCCTTTTCCCATTCAGATCTGTTTTTGACCTCTTTTCAGTTTTTATTCTGTGTCTAGTAATCTCTGCTTGTACACAGTTCCACCGTCCTTTTTTTTTATCGTCCGCTTTGTAGACTTCCTTGGAGATTATTATTAAATATCTGACTTACTTTTCTTTTACTATCAATTCAATTAACATGACCAATACAATGCAACCGACATGTTCTAGCAAATGAAAGTATATCTGAATCTCCAAACAGCTGCATTAATATATTATTGTATGGGTTTCTCCAATAAAACTTTTCTCTCAGAAGCAGCCAGCCTTTTAGCTATCTATATTCAGTGTCTAAAACCCTACTTTGTATTTTGCCTCTTGTCTCATTACAGCGTCATGGATTTTTATTTTTTCTCCTCAAAGTACTTTTCGACGTTGTTCTGGGCCAGGGATTTGCAAAGTGTGGTCCCACAGGTGTTACGCGACCTGTGGCCAAATGTTTAAATTACACATTTTGGCTTGAAAAATGTTGCAGTAATTTACAAGCTTAAATGTAACACTGTCTGTCATTTTTGCAACTGCGGAACACAGATGTGGACCTTTATTAAAAAAAATATTGGATGCCTCTGCCCTAAGTGTAAATGAGTGTGCAGAAATGTCATTTCACGTGTGTCGTCACCAAAATACAGGAAAGTGTTATGTCATCCTTCTTAAATGTGACAAAATTATGCAGTTTGTCTTTTCTTCTCAGGCTATATAGGGTTGGTATCAAAATTACTGCTAAATTGCTAACTGGAAAATATCGGAAGGGGAGCGATAGTGGCCTACCCTACCCTACCCTACCCTACCCTACCCTATCCTACCCTATCCTACCCTACCCTACCCTATCCTACCCTACCCTATCCTACCCTACCCTACCTTCTCCTGGAATCGCTGAGGAAAATTACACAGTATTCCATCAGCAGAGCCGATGTTCTTCCAAGATTCGAAAAAGGGACATTCCATACACAAGTATAGAATATTTATCACTAGGCAAAGGTTTTGGGTAGACTTCAATTCAAAACTAGATTCTTCTCTTACACTTATCTACAGCTAAGGATCAGAACGCACTATTAAACACATACATTTACACAAGGGCGCACGCGCGCGCATACACACACATATATATGTATTATATGACAGTCCCTAGGAATTTACAAGCAGCTGCACAGGCCCACGCTTGTCACCACATTTCACGAATTTTAACACAAATGTTGGCTTTGTCTTTGGCGGTATTTGTTTGTATTAATAGGTAAAGGCACTCATACATCCAGTGACCTTGTGATCTTAAAGTACGTACACACCTGAAGAGTACAATTAGCATAATTTATGTACATCATATACCAACGGCCTAAGATGCGTTGCAACATGCAGTGTTCAACTATGACGTGATTTGTGATTCCGAAATTAACATATGTTGAAGGCACGTGAGATCGGAATGTATATTGTTTAGGACTGATTTACGTAGACAAACTGCAGTGATTAACTTAAACGAAAGGTTTATATCTGAGACGGGAGAGTGAGCGCAGGTTCTGAGCCTGTGGGTTGGAAAGTTAAGTGTTCGGAAGGTAATCAGAGACTAGTAAAGATGCAGCAAATAGACATGTAGATAAATTTGTATGTTCAGAAACTTTCAAATTTTTCTTTATTATATAATTAAAGAAATTTATGGCGGTAAAGTTAAACTTGTCCATTTTCACACCATAAAGGCACGTATGGGATATGGAGGTATAGCTCCACTCAGTTCTGAACTCAGCAATAGATGAAGTTGAGCGGTCAAATAGACACGGAAAAGAACTCCCAGCACCCATTGAGTAGGAAGTTGAGTAGAACACAGAGCCAGTTTGTAAGTTTAGAAAATGGAAATGATTTCTTGTTCCTGTCTGGAATCAAACCCCATATCTTCCGGCCCATATGTTTGTAACTTGTCACAAATCCGACTAAGTCACTTTAAACCCATAGCACTTCTTATTCTAAGCTATGAAGTTTTCAAAGTACGCAAAAACAAGTCAGAGGAAGATTAAAATTCGTCTCAAGCAACCCACTTACCGTTCCAAGTATGTAATTAGTTAATCACCTTGAACAGAGACCTTTCTGAAAAGCTTATAATTGCTTACTTAGAGCAAGTCAAGGAAGTTGTCAACATTTATGGAAAAAGAAATTTTTAAATGTTACCTTGTGTAAAATATCCTGCCACTGGGCTTTATCCTGATACAAATGAATGTGTTCTGCAATATCCCACACTGATTATTAGCTACCGCTTTCTGTGGTACAGTCCCAAAAACTCTGTGTCTTATAAATGGCCTTTTAACTTCATATTTTCCATCAAATATTTTTGTACATATTCATTATTTTTCTCACGCGTTCTAGGTTCTCAGTCATAATCCTGGATTACACACACCTAGAATTTGACAAGGACACAAGTTATGTATTTCTACGTTATATAATTCTCCTACGAAGACGTAAAATTACTGCTTCGTTTTTTCGTCGGTATAAGTTTGTTCTCCTAAAGACACTCTTTGTCGGCTGCAGTCAACTTCGGTTCCTTCATTTAAAGTGAGAAATCTAGTTTCAGATTTTTACACAGCGACAAGTAAATTGTTCCGTTAATATTTCTAACTTCCTCCGATATTTGCGCTCTCCTGTATACCAGAAGGCAATACACAACATTGTAAACCCAACCGTCGCATTCCCTCCTCGAAATTACGCTGCAAATAATTTCTTTGCGAATAAAAACGGATTTCTTCATTATTAAATTCTGTTGTATTTTTCGAAAAAAAATTAATAGCTCCCTGATTTGCACTACAGTCGCATTTCGGAATTTCTTTATGAGACACAAATTATAACAATATTTACATTTCTCTCCGTTACTCTCTAAAACAAGGTACTTAGTATTGCTATTGATGAGGTACTAATGAGACGCTAGACAATTTCTGTTGTTCCACGATGATATCATGACAATCCATGAAATTACAACCTTTCATACATTTCTACAAGTGATTTTTCACTACAATGTTTCTGCCAGACATTGCAGATGTAACATCATAACAATGAAGGCACAACGTTTATGTGCTGTGCCCTTCACTTATCGTGTGTGTGCTGCTAATCCACACATAAAATTTTCAACTCTACTGATTCTGACATTCTAATAATTCTTAGTATTAACAGCCTTGACACTGTTCCTAAATTAGGAAATGTCTTCTCTCGAAAACCAGTTCAGATGTTAAAGTTAAGAAGGAATTTCTTGATGTAATTTTAGATTATTTTTGTGCACGCGGTGTTTAATAAAGAAGGGAAAATGGGAATTCTCCAAGTGCATAATTTATGCACATCTCCAAGTGCATAATTTATGCACACACTACCATAAAACCCTTACACACGAAATTACCCACGACAAAAGTCACCCGTAGATTGTTATTATTTTAAGTAGCTCTAATACCAATTTGCGGAAGCCATCTTGCTTAACGTGTGTGATAGTCGTTACAACTGCTAACAGCTGTCACTACAGCTGTGGTCACTGTTGTATCTGCTAACAGCGGTCATTATAACTGTGGCCAATGTTGTAACTGCTAACAGCGGTCATTATAGCTGTGGCCAATGTTGTAACTGCTAACACCGGTCAGTATAGCTGTGGCCAATGTTGTAACTGCTAACACCGGTCAGTATAGCTGTGGCCAGGTTTGTTATATGAGCTTCTCACTCCTGGAACCGTGTAAAAGTCAGCATATCACATTTTGAAATTTTCTTTACAACTTTAAACAAATTGGCCCCTGCATTCGGTACTAACACTTTGAATACCCCACGTGAAAGTTCCTGTGCAACACAAATTCAATTAATTCGTTTTGGTTTCTTTTATCCGTGGGGGCTCATCTATTAAACAGACAGTAAGAATATTCCAGTTATAATGTGAACTGCCAAATTGATGCAACAAGGTAATTTTATTGATATATTATCAGCTCTACATGTTTCGGGCGCATACGCCTATCATCAGGAGCATTAGATGTTGTGCTGCAGCATATGGTTTTCTGCACTGCAAAGAATGAGAATACGAAGTGTGTGTGTAGTTGCTGTAAGCCATACAGCCACTACACACACACACACGCGCGCGCGCGCGCGCTTCATATACTCTTTCTTTACAGTGCAGAAAACCATATGCTGAAACACAACATCTAATGCTCCTGATGATGGACTATGCGCCCGAAACATGTAGACCTGAGAATACATCAATAAAATTACCTTGTTGCATCAAGTTGGCATTTCACTTTATTTCATGAGGAAGATGCACGGTCAAACAACCCTCAAGATTCTAGTTATAGTCGCCTTGGAAGATAATACCCGTAAAATTCAGTTCTTACCTCACAGTAAACATTCACATTCTCCTTTACAAAAAACGGCCAGTTATTGCTGTTTAAAGCAGTAATCGTGCATGGCTATGACCACTGTGAGACACAAATAAATAAATAAATCATGTAGACAAAATGCAGAGTTCCTTAACGTTGTATAAGGTGTTGCGTATATTTACAGCTTGGTTTAAAATGGTTAAACAGAATGACTTTGCATTCACTTGAAGAAGGACTTCAATAAATAAAATATTTGATTCGCCAAAGAAATCTTACCCAGCTGCGTCGTCTTAAGACGCTTCAAAACTTTGATCTCTTCAGGTTGAAAGTTTGAAAAATGCCCTAAATATCCATGTAAGCTTGACTTTCTATTTGTTGATCCTTACATTAGGAGCTTTTCTGTGGGACGTTCTCTCAAAACAAATTATATTAATTATTATATATTAAAGCTCTAAAGCCTAAAATAATTCTAACCTAATAAACGAAGACGCAGTTTCTTCCCCACAGAGAATGAGCCGGGCTGACGTACTCGGTAGTGTGATAGTGCTACTGGATAGAAGATAAGGGGGTTCATATCTCTGTACAGACAACAAATATTCCTTTATTCTGCAACTTCGCAACCGGCTCTGGAGTTCGCCCAGCCTCTTATTCAACGAGTACCAGGTTTCTTTCCCGCGGATAAAAAGAGCGGTACCCAAAGGTAACAAATCACGTCCATCTCTGACCGAAATTACGAATACGTCCCATGTATGCTTCCATGACGCGGACAGAGGCAAATTTAACTCCTTTGTTTTACGGAGAAGAGTGTTTGCTGCTATTAGAAAAACAAGTTAATACTGTGTAAGACAACAATTGCTGTTTATTTGGGGAAAAAAAAGTAAAGCGAACCCTTGTACAGGCACTGAGGCTCTGTACAGGACGTATGGTCCATAGGGGGAGTAGAGGTATAGCTCTACTCTTTCTTGACCACGACACTAGAAGGGGTGAGGGGTCAGCGTCACGTCCCATTTGTTTGGAATATTGAAGAAAAACGTAAAGCATACTAAGAACAAAAGGCAGAGATTACACCTTTCTACTTGGCCATATATATATATATATATATATATATATATATATATATACTGGCAATTGGGAGTTAAAACCATAGACGCAAATGCCTCCAATTTTAAGAAAACAGGTGGAAGATGACCGAAAAGGAGGGAAATAAAAGAATTAATGAGTGGGAGATATAACCTTCTTATTTCGCAGCTTTCAGAGATGAAATTGTTATATCCTCTGTCACTTCTCGTAAAAAATTAATACAAATTAAGCCTGAAAAAGGTCTGTAATCTGAGGCAAAGTCTCATGAAAGCAGCTCCTTTCCAGGTTTCTGTGAGATGCCCGATAGCGGCGTTTGTAATTGAAGGGATTGCCGTGCGGCCAGGAAATGGCGCCCTCTCACGGCACTGGCGCTAATTGCCCGTTGTACGGGGAAAATTCATTGCACGATGCCTATTATAAAACTATTACGTACGTTATTTTATAAAAAGAATAAACTGTGGAAGTCCATTCGATAATAACCTTTTTTGAATAATGTCTACAATGCGTTTAGGACAAAATATACCACAGAATGTTGTACTTTATGTAATGTTAGTATTAATAGCGGTCTACCAAGGATGTAAAGCGTGGAACAGAATAGCTTCAAGCTAATCAGTTTTATGGATTTTCAGAGTCGAGACTTGCCCGTAGCTACTTTGGACATTGCTGGGTTTAATTAGATAACTTGGCGTCATAGAAACCGTAGCACCCACTGTTAAGAGACAACTTTTATACTAGGGTGAGTCTCTCGCTAGAGGCCCCAAACTATTGTCTATGCATACAGTCGAACAGCGCGGGTTTCTCGTTCGTAAATACTGGCAAAGAGGTTCATTTAAAGCATGCCAGACGGCATTTCGAACGGAATTTGGTGAAAGACGTGCACCATCGAAGTGTTCCATCCAGAAATTGGTTAAAAAGTTAGCTACAAGGGGAAGCCGATCTAATGCCTGCCGACTTCTTACTTTGGGGCCTATTGAAGGGCAAAGTGTACAAAAATACACCCCGCACAATCGAACAACTCAAAGACGCTATATGCCAAGAGATTCAAGCCGTCAACTTCGACACTTTGGGAAAAGTATTCCAGAATATGGAGAAACGCATTCAATTGTGCTTGGATGTGAAAGGAGACCAGTTTCAGCATCGTTTATGAGCAGGTCCTGTTTTGCATCGTTCCCGGTATGTGTATATAAATTTTCAAGTCATTATCTCAATAACATAATTTTATACAGACAATAATTTGGGTCCTCTAGCGAGAGACTCACCCTGTAGTATATAGGTACCGGCTTTTATACTAGTACATGTGTACCGGTTTTTCGAAGATGTTTGCCACTTCCATCTTCAGGTTAGGCCAACAAAATATTATGATATGTGATGCAGTGTTGAATTATCTTGGATTAGCTTGAGTTTGAGCCCATCAGTCAATAAATCGGTCATGTATATTTGTCTTTGAAAGTGTACACGCACACTTGGTAGTGTTCTCTTGACACGACATATGACGTAGTCAAATAAGTTACTTTTCTATGGTATTTACTTTTGTCTTGTTGTAGGTATGTACATGGATGGCCAAAAATGTTTCGAGATTCAACACGCCAAAAACATCCTCATTTTGGTGACGTTACGCAAGCAATATTTAAGAATAAACGCAGAATTGATTTTAAAATTAGAAGCACACATGAGATACACAAATGAGCAGTACCAAGGACAGTCTATTGCACACGGCAACAAGAAAGACAGTATAATTATAACCTAACACAGAGGCGTGTTCTTTTGTCCATTGTTGACATGGAAAAAAAATAAGCATCTATTACATATTCTGTGTGTATGTGTGTGTGTGTGTGTGTGTGTGTGTCTGTAACCGCCTTAGTTATCCAGCATGCAAAGAACATGTGCCATACTGTCATCTGTGACCTATCTGCCTCGACCACATTTTTCTACCTTATTTCATAAATAGCAGGATTTTCGGAAAAGGGTTTGAAGCTAAAAATAATTTTTTTGATTTTCTCTACAAATTTTGTCTGAAACATTTGTCATTCTAAGAAGAATTCAGAGAGATAATGTCACAAATTTTCATATGTCTTCACTTAAGTACCCGTTATTATTTTTAGGTTTTAATGAATCTTGACTTGACTTTTGATAAATACACAAATATCAAATTTAATGAAAATGTATTCAGTGGGAGCCGAATTTATTCATGCGGACAGACAGACACACAGACGGACCGACAGACAGACAGACATGACGAAGCTAAGAGTCGCTTTTCGCAATTTTGTGAAGGCGCCTAAAAAGAATCGGGGTTTTTACTTTTTTTGTGCTGATATTTCCCGAAAATTTTCGGATGTACTTTTATTGCGGAAGGCCTGTGGCACACTTCATTAGATAACAACAGTTACGAACATACGGGAACAATTTTATGGCCGTGCAATTATTTAATTACATGATATATGAGGATATTATCTTATACACGCGCAGTAAATCAAAATGCTGACCTTGAAGCAAGGTTTATAGCATTCAATAATTTCAGGCATTAAGGTAGTAACACGTGATTTGATAATATAAATATTAAGACAATTTCAACGAATTCGATTTCCGTTCTACATGTTGGAACGCCTCTTCTTTTCAATAACCAATTGTTTTCACAAGAAAAAGGTAAACATTTTTATATAATATGCCATAAAGGCACAGAGGGGATAAGGTTTATTTCTCTGCCCTGTCCTAACTCTGGAGCTAGTTGGTGTGTGCAGCCGGCAACTTGCCCTGGCCGCTTTACACGCTAGTAATGACCCCGGTATTCATTTGAGGAGGGTGGGCAACACACACGGACTTGGCGAAGAAAAATTCTTTCCTCCGCTGGGAATCTAATTCCGTACCCACCCTGTACTGCTTTTCAGCTTCCGTCATTATAAATACCGTGTTATTAGTTTATTAGTTTAAAAATTTCTTATTATAGTTACTTTTAAAATATCAGGCGTGACCTCTGCAAAGGAAAGGAAAGATTGCGAATCTGTGCGTCACGAGAAGACAGTTCAGTATTGTGCACTGGAGATGCAAATAACAGTTGTGATGAAAGACACTAAAATTATAAATTAGGAAACGAAAATATGAGTACGTTTTGAGCCTATTTTTCTTGCTCAAAATTAAAAAAATTAGGGCATGTAGGCTGTTTTATTTGAGGTTTTCACAGCAAAGATTTTGAGGTTTCCGGTCTTCTGGAACATTACTCTATAAAAAGGGCACTGTAAAGTACACCGACTTTTCAAATAAACATACAGTCTTTATATTAAGCGGTTGGTACGTCCTAGTTCTATGATCCTGGTTTCATCAAACTGTCGGAATAGGTTAAACGACAAAACTAATGGTCCACGTGTGGGAAGGGAGGGAGCAGAGGCGTATGCAAGGTTTTGGCGGGGAATCATGCGGGAAAGAGACCACTTGGAAGACCCGGACGTAGATGTGAGGATAATATTAAGATGGATCTTCAGAAAGTGGGATGTCGGTCATGGACAAGATCAATCTGTCTCAGGATAGGGAGAGGTGGCGAGCTCTTGTGAATGCGGTAATGGACTTTCGGGTTCCATAAAATGCGTGGGAATTTCTTGACTAGCTGAGAGCCGGTTAGCTTCTGAAGAAGGACTTGCTCCGCGGAGTAAGTAAGTAAGTAATGTTATAGATGGCTAGAATTCTAGTACAAATAAGCTTAGTAGCCATGTTCCCGAAATTCTTAAGACTTAAAAGTTGAATTGCTTCCATATAAGCTCCGAATAGTCACATCATTCACTTCCTGTCGTTGTTACTGCCTTCTTATTCGTGCTACGTTTTAATAGGGCTGTAATTGGAGCTGATAATATTCACTACGAATTTGACTGTATCGAATTATTTCTTGCATAGTATATGTAACTGATTTATTCGGCCGAATAACCCCTCGTATTCATCTAGTTGCAGTTTATGGACTTACAATGACATAAATACTCCGAAATGGAGGAGGGGTGCTATTTTAATTTATACAGGTTAATTTTTATGTGTATTAAAGTTTATGTTGAAATTGAAGTACACAAATACCAAACATCCCTTAAATTTAAATTCACAAATAAAGAGCCTCCGTATTGTGGCAAAAACTTCGAGGTATGAAGGATATTGCTGCTGTACTGAATAAGCAATTGCGGATAATTGACAAGGGAGGAGTTTGGATGGAAGAGATTAAAAAAATAACTCACCGTAAAGACTAGGGTCTTACAGAGGTAAATGGACTCGGATACTTTGTGCATAAGACACCAACCTGTACTAAAATTGTATCTGCAGTTGGTATCTCGATATGCCGCATGTAGAGGATTCTGTACAAGAATTAGGGGCTGCGCCCTGGGCCTAAACTTTCCCATTTAAAATTCAGTTTTAAATGCACGCACATAGCACGGAAACCTCAGGCTAATCATATTACAAGGGGCTCCGACACCTCGGCTACGGATGAGGCAGGTGAGATAGGGCCGTTGTACGGACAGATGTGCAACAAGGGAAGTGACGTGTTGATTGAAAACTGTGATACTTTGTGAGACAAGACAAGAGTGGAAACCTGTATTAGACCGAATATCTGTTAATGCTGCTATATTTCTAACAATAAATACATGTTTTGAGATAGAAAATTTCGATCGAAAAATTGAGAAGCCACCAGCCGGATGAACAGGGTTCAATTTCAGGAAGAGACAAAATTTTCACCTTGCTACCATCTCAGTTTTCGCTCTGCGAACCACAGAACTTCCGAGGCAGTGGCCCACATGGACATCCTTGGGTGTTAAGCGTTGCAGTGTGAAAGTGAACGCGCTTCTCTGTTTAGTGCTAAGGTTAGTATTCCATTAAATTTATTCCCTTTCTATAAGGATTTTAGGTTTGGTGCTGACGCAAGTTTATATATTATTTTTGGAAACCTTCAGGGTATTGATTCCGTAGGTCTATTTATAATATTTTTCAGTTATTAAATCTGCATAATTCATCACTGCACTAATAGTAGGCGATATACTGAAGGATGAGTGGTTATCAAGAAAATGTTTAAATATTAAAATTAGGTTATACGTCTTATGTATATGGTGAAAGTGAATTAGCTTAGAGCTTCTTTATAATGATATTCCTTGTTAAAAAAATTATTCGATAAGTCCGTGTAATGAAAACCCACTTGATGCATTGTTTATCCTCAGTTTATTTCGTCAGTTAACCTATACATGTTTCGGGCATATTTGTAGCCCATCATCAGGAGGTGTACTGTACATA